>POVV01000036.1_pt1 | contig 131799 bp, 113 predicted proteins | sample 1560271 | NCBI WGS metagenome assembly POVV01 (sample SAMN08337232, study PRJNA429181) | Bioreactor metagenome, whole genome shotgun sequencing project. | biome: cows' rumen and soil; feature: anaerobic; isolation source: anaerobic chemostat enrichment culture, galacturonate as sole carbon... | reverse complement strand
AACAAATTGAAGTTAGAGGTTATCTACACTTCGTTTAACGGTACAAAATAAAACGATATAGGCCCATTTATATATGGCGCAACATTCATATTACTATAAGTGAATATTATCGTATCAACCCTTATTCTTTAAATAAAAGACGGCGGCGTTTTTGAAAAACGCCGCCGTCTTTTTTATTTTTCCCGCGAGCTTTTTCAAAAAGCTCTACACCTCTTTCATCTCTTTTATTACAGTTTTTTTTACTAATCAAAGCTTGAAATTCTTATAGAAAATGAAAGATTTCGATTTTTAAAGAAAGAATAAGAAATGATTTCCGAATATTGACGTACCTTTACAACCTTATAAAATACCAAAGACCATACAACTCGTGAAGAAAGTCAATCATAGATACTCTCGGGGTGAAGAGCTAGCCAATACCCTAAGCCACGCAGGAGGCATTATACTGGGCGTGATAGCCGGAATCATTCTTATCTATAGAGCTGCCACAGGAAACAGCCCGTATTGGGCAGTAGCTTGTGTTTCTATTTATCTGGTAGGGATGCTCTCCTCCTACCTCTGTTCGACTTGGTATCACGCCAGCCGTCCGGGACCTCGAAAGGAGCTGCTTCGTAAATTTGATCATGGAGCAATTTATTTACATATTGCAGGCACGTACACTCCCTTTACATTATTAGTGATGCGCCATGCCGGTGCGTGGGGATGGAGCATTTTTACTTTCGTATGGCTGTCGGCAATCGTTGGGTTCATTTTAAGTTTCACCCGATTGAAAGAGCACAGTAATCTCGAAACGATTTGCTACGTAGCCATGGGTGGTTCTATTTTAGTAGCCATGAAGCCACTACTCGATTGCTTATCGGTCATTCATGCCACGGCTTCTTTCTGGTGGCTCATTGGTGGAGGAGCTGCCTACATTGTCGGTGCAGCCTTCTATTCACTACGTAAGCCCTATATGCACTCGGTTTTTCACCTCTTCGTTCTCCTGGGAAGCATTGGGCACATCATCGCTATCTGGATGATTTTATAAGTAAGAAATAGCTAAAAGTTTTCCAAAACGGAAAACTTTCTGTATCAGACACAAAGAAAAGTTTCCCGAAATTAATCATTCAAACAAGGCGAACCTATCAATATATCCATTATCTTTGTATCCAATTCCGGTACTAAAAAGAGGTTTAGTGATAAGGGAACGCCGTGCAAATCGGCGACAGTACCCGCTGCTGTAATTCTCGAAGAATCCGTACATAATGCCACTGCATCGAACACCGGTGTGGGAAGGCGATACGAGGGAGAGATAAGTCAGAAGACCTGCCGGAGGAGTTAAAAACATAATATTAATTTCTAAAACTTTCGGGAGTTAAAGTCATGAACTACGCTGAAATTTGTATCATCAAACGTGATGGTAAAAGAGAAGATTTCTCTATTAGTAAGATTAAAAGTGCGGTAACGAAGGCATTCAATGCCTCCGGCATCACCGAAGAGACTTCATTGGTGGCCGACATCACCATGAATGTAATCAACAAGTTTGCTACCCCTACGGTAACGGTCGAAGAGATTCAGGATCTAGTGGAAAAGGAGCTGATGAAGGTACGTCCCGAAGTGGCCAAAAAGTACATTATCTATCGCGAGTGGCGCAACACCGAACGCGAAAAGAAAACTCAGATGAAACACGTCATGGATGGTATTGTGGCTATCGACAAAAATGATGTAAACCTGAGCAATGCCAACATGAGCAGCCATACCCCGGCCGGGCAGATGATGACTTTTGCATCGGAGGTAACCAAAGACTATACCTATAAATACCTCTTGCCAAAACGATATGCCGAAGCGCACCAGTTGGGCGATATCCACATCCACGATCTCGACTACTACCCCACCAAGACGACTACCTGTATTCAGTATGATATGGACGATCTGTTCGAACGCGGGTTCAGAACCAAGAACGGCAGCATCCGCACGCCGCAGAGCATTCAAAGTTATGCAACGCTGGCCACGATCATCTTTCAGACCAATCAGAACGAGCAGCATGGCGGACAATCGATTCCGGCATTCGACTTCTTCATGGCCAAAGGAGTAAGCAAATCGTTTCGTAAGCATCTGGCCTCGTTCATCAGTTTCTATATTTCGATGAATGGCGGACCGGTGGTCGAAGAAAAGGCCATTCGCGTGTTGGCAGCCGAACATCTATCCTCCATCATCCCTGCCGAACTCGAAAAAGAGACGTTCCGCATGGCACTCACCGCGCTGCAAATCAATATTGAGAAAGAGCACCTGAGTCACATCATCGAAAAGGCGTTTGCTCAGACACGAAAAGATACTCACCAAGCCATGGAAGGCTTCATTCACAACCTGAACACGATGCATTCGCGCGGAGGAAACCAGGTCGTATTCAGCTCCATCAATTACGGAACCGATACGTCGGCCGAGGGACGCATGGTGATCGAAGAGCTGCTCAAAGCCACCATCGAGGGCTTGGGCACACGGGGCGAAGTGCCCGTATTCCCGATCCAGATATTCAAGATCAAAGACGGTGTATCTTATTCGGATGCCGATATGGCGAAAGCAATGGGCGATTTCGAAGCTGCCGAATCGGGCGATATGAAGTTCAGCACACCCAACTTCGACCTCTTCCTGACCGCTTGCCGCACAACGGCTAAGGCATTGTTCCCTAACTTCATGTTCCTCGACGCACCGTTCAACCAAAACGACAAGTGGGACGCCGCCGACCCGAAACGTTATCGCTACGAATTGGCAACCATGGGTTGCCGCACGCGTGTATTCGAGAACGTAGCCGGCGAGAAATCGTCGCTCGGACGTGGAAACCTTTCGTTCAGCACCCTCAACATGCCGCGCTTGGCCATCGAAGCCCGCATCAAAGCTGAAAGCATGGTCGAGGACAGCCACAACAAAAATGCAGTGGAGCAGAAAGCGAAAGAACTCTTCATCGAGTCGGTACGCGAAATGTCGGTATTGCTGGCCGAGCAACTGTATGCCCGCTACCAATACCAACGCACAGCACTGCCCCGTCAGTTCCCCTTCATGATGGGCAATGATGTATGGAAGGGCGGCGCTGCGCTCGATCCGGCCAAAGAGGTGGGCGATGTATTGCGCAGCGGTACACTCGGTATCGGCTTCATCGGAGGACACAACGCCATGGTGGCTCTGTACGGACAAGGACATGCACACAAACAGCAGGCATGGGATACCCTGTACGAGGCTGTCATCGAGATGAACCGTGTAGCCGACGAGTACAAGGCCAAATACGACCTCAACTATTCGGTACTCGCTACTCCGGCCGAAGGACTGTCGGGTCGTTTCACCCGCATGGACCGTAGAAAGTACGGTAGCATACCGGGAGTGACCGATAAGGATTATTATGTAAACTCCTTCCACATCGACGTAACCGAATCGGTAAGCATCACCGAGAAGATTAAGCTGGAGGCTCCTTTCCATGCCATCACCCGCGGCGGACACATCACGTATGTAGAGCTCGACGGCGAAGCGCAAAAGAACATTCGCGCCATTGCCAAGATCGTCAAAGTAATGCACGATGAGGGGATTGGTTACGGTTCGATCAACCATCCGGTCGATACGTGTCACAACTGCGGCTACAAAGGCGTTATCTTTGACAAATGTCCTGTTTGCCAAAGCGAGAAGATATTGCGTATGCGCCGCATCACAGGATATTTGACCGGAGATTTAAACTCATGGAACTCTGCCAAACGAGCCGAAGAGAAAGACCGGGTGAAGCACCAATAATGTGAGGTTCATGAATATTCTATATACCTATCCCGAAACCATTGTCGACGGAGAGGGTATCCGCTACTCCATTTATCTGGCCGGTTGCAGGCATCACTGCGCCGGCTGCCACAACCTCGAAAGCTGGAATCCGCAAGCGGGTTCGGAGCTGACGGAAGAGCGTATATCGACCATCATTCGCGAAATAAATGCCAATCCGCTACTCGATGGTGTGACGTTCTCGGGCGGCGACCCTTTCTTTGATCCCGAGGCTTTCTTGGTACTCATTCAACGAATCAGCCAGGAGACGGGACAGAATATCTGGTGCTATACGGGCTATACGTACGAAGAAATTGTGGGCGATGCCCGTCTGGCAGCAGTGCTCGAATACATTGACGTGCTGGTCGAGGGGCGATTCGTCGAAGCACTCTCTTCTCCTTATCTGGAGTTTCGAGGAAGTAGCAATCAGCGAATTATACGACTGAAACGATAAACAACACTCTCTTTTGTTTGTTTTCTATCATAAAAACATCTCTTTATGATCAAACAAGCAACTTCCGGAGTCAACGATACCGACGGGCTTCCTGTTCGACAGCGAATAGGAGCCATCGTCGGAATTTCGTTTGCACTTACCATGGCTGTGCTTGATGTGAATATCGTGAACGTAGTACTGCCTACTCTTTCGAGCGACTTCGGCACCTCTCCCTCCATCACGACCTGGATCATCAACGGCTATCAGTTGGCGATTGTCATTTCACTGCTCTCTTTTGCCTCGCTGGGAGATATCTTCGGGTACCGTCGTATCTTTTTGTCGGGCATCGGTTTGTTTTGCATCACCTCCCTTATTTGCGCTTTGTCCGACTCTTTCTGGACACTGCTTGTGGCACGTATCTTCCAAGGGTTTAGCGCATCGGCTATCACCAGCGTCAATACGGCACAGTTGCGCAGCATCTATCCGCGTGCACAAATCGGCAGAGGCATGGGTATCAATGCCATGGTTATCGCCATTGCTGCCGCTGCCGGTCCATCGGTTGCCAGCGGTATTCTTTCCATCGCTTCATGGAATTGGTTGTTTGCCATCAATATCCCGTTGGGCATCATTGCTTTGATGCTGGGAGCTAAGTATTTGCCCTGCAAAGAAAAGCGTTCTCCCGAAAAGTTCGATCGCATCAGTGCGCTGGCCAACGCCATTGTTTTTGGGTTGTTGATCTTTACGCTCGATGGCTTTGCCCATCACCAGCGTTGGGAACAGTTAGCACTTCAGGGAGCCATCATCGTCGTGGTGGGCATCTACTACATTCGTAGGCAGTTGGGAGAGCCTTCTCCCCTATTGCCCGTCGATCTTATGAAGAGTCCCATTTTCAGCCTGTCTATCATCACCAGTATTTTTTCTTTCACCGCGCAAATGTTGGCAATGGTTTCGCTGCCTTTCTTCTTGCAAAGAACGCTCGGACACAGTGAGGTCATGACGGGTTTATTGCTCACTCCCTGGCCAATCGCCACATTGATTTCGGCACCGATCGCAGGATTTCTGGTCGAACGGCATGTGAATGCCGGCATATTGGGCAGTATCGGCATGCTGATCTTTGCCGCCGGGTTGTTCTCACTCTCGACACTGACCAGCGCATCGGCCGATAGTACCATCATTTGGCGATTGGCAGTCTGCGGTATCGGTTTCGGTCTGTTTCAAACGCCCAACAACAGTACGATTATCTCCTCGGCTCCCACCAATCGTTCGGGGGGTGCGAGCGGCATGCTGGGCATGGCGCGTTTACTGGGGCAAACGTTCGGAACAACGGCTGTGGCACTGCTCTTTAGCTTCGTTGCACAAGACAAGAGTACGGCAAGTTGCCTGTTGGTAGGTGGTGCTTTTGCCGTAGCAGCCGCCATCATCAGCGGACTGCGCATGGCCGGTGCAAAGACGCAGCACTGAAAAGTCGTTAAACTTTAAGACAAGCATTTCGACAACTGATTTTTAATTGTAGCTTTGCAACCTTAAAATAATAATGTATGGATGTAAACTCCCTCCCCGAAAGAGCAAAGAGAGTAGAGAAAGAGAGCAAATCATTTTTTAAAGCCATCAAGAAGGGACGCCTTCGCGAATTGGACGACACGATACATGTGCTGCATGAAGAAGAGTTTCGTGTTACCGACTGTCTGGAGTGTGCCAACTGCTGCCGCACCTTGGGCCCGCGTATCACCGACAAAGATATTGAGCGCATCGGGAGCAGCCTGCGCATGAAACCTGCCGAGGTGATAAACACCTATCTACGTATTGACGAAGATGGCGATTATGTATTCAAAGAGATGCCGTGCCCGTTTCTGGCTGCCGACAATTATTGTTTTATCTATGCAGACCGCCCCAAGGCCTGCCGGGAGTATCCGCATACCGACCGGAAGAAATTTCACCAAATCCATGCATTAACGGTGCGCAATGCTTCGACCTGCCCCGCGGTATTTAATATCTTGGAACGGCTAAAACGGGAGTTCTAATAAAAAACGGATGCCCCGCCTCCTTGAGCATAAAGTTCAAGGAGGCAGGGCATACCAATCTGTTTTCGTTTGTACGCTTATCTTCTGCTTAACGGAACGCTGATACCGAAATAGAAGTCGGCAGCGGTACTCTTGACCGGAATAAACTCCGACGATACCTTGGTCAACATATAGTCCGAACCGACAAAGAAGTTGATCCAGCAAGGAGAGAAGTTTAAAGCCAATCCATAGGTTTGGAATTGACTGTGGATAAAGGAGTAACTCAACGCAGCCTCGAACCAGTTGATAGGGCGATAGCTGGTAGACAGCGTAAGCTCTGTATAAGCCTTGGCCTGATAAAAGCGGGTGCTCGACAAGAGCCCGAAGGTGAGTTTATCTTTCAACAGTTCATATTCGCCGCCGATATTGAGGGTACTTCTCAGCATGGTTGTACGTTTCTTCTGACCTTGTTCGCGGAAATGAATCAAGGCTTCGAGATCATCGGTCATCGAATCGAATTGATCGCTCAGGCTGGGTTTATCGGAAGCCGACTCATTGACCACCAAATCGAATCCGTCAAAGTTGAAGTCGCCGTTGGCCACGCCATGCACCCCTTTCCCCCAACTGATAAAACCAAAGTCGAGCAGTGCAGCCGAAAGGGTGATTTTATCTGTCAACCGATACGAAGCACCCAGATCAATACCCGCACCGTAGCCGGCTATGCCCGCACCATCAACCTCGAAACCGTCGATATAGGGGTTGCCTTCGTTGTCTAATTTTTCTTTGGTTTTCAATCCTTTTACCGAAGCATTCATCGTACCTTGCGAAGTGATGTTCCACTGTCCGGCATTCATCACAGCGTGCAACTGATCGATCTGTGCTTCGGCCGATCCACCTCCCAACAAGAATTTCAGCTTACCACCTACCGTCAACTTATCGTTGATGGGACGCGAGTACCCTACGCCTGCTTCCAGATAAGCCTCGGCTGTACCTTTCAGGTTGTTGATATCATACGTAGTACCCTCTACTCCGTTTCCTTTCTTCATGAATTCGAACAAGGTTTTGGGTGCACTCATACTGGCATTGGATTTCAGCGAAAGATCGACCGACCAAAACCCTTGTCCCGAATACCAACCGGCACCGAGAATCTGTGTATTCACACTGGTATAAATGCGATTGTCCGTTTTCAGTCCTCGCAGAAAATCATCGGTATTGACCGACGGATCTAAAAACAGAACGGTTTCATCGCCCTTAGGGTAAACAAGCTGATCGAGCGTCAGTCCGTTGGTCGAGAACGAAGGGTTCATCATGCCCAACACCGGAATAGAGACATAGCCCCGTTCGGGTCTGAATGCAGGATTCTGCAAGGTTCTAACCGTAGAACTCTTCATGAAATACGAAGTTCGAGACTGCTGAGCAGCCAATTCGCCGGCACCTGCCGAACAGCATAAGATAGTAGCCAGCAATACCGACTTATAGTGAGTCAATAAATTCTTCATAGGTGTTTCTTCTTGCTTTGAAATTATAGTTTAATGCCTCCGGTCGTTTTTAACTTAAGCACCATCGTTACTTTCTGGTTCTTATTCAAATAATGATCTTTCACCGATGAAGTGATATCACTGGGTCGGCCAAAGAGAGCAAACTCCAATTCGATATTGCATGCGGTTTTCATCTTGGGCATATCTTTTGACTGGAAGGCGAAAGAGACCTCTTGCGGCCCAACACCTATTACTTTCTGCGTGGGCAGGTCAATATCGAGACGCTTGCCTTCGGCATCGGTAATATACATTTTCACATCGATATTAAAAGGAAGTTCATTATCGAAGGTTCCGTAAATGGTAGTCGTACCCGAAGAGAAGAGATAGTCGACCAGCGATTCGTCAAAAGCATTCTTGATCGTTTCTGTGCTCTTGGCGCGAAACTTCTCGGACGGAATAAAAGGTAGATCGAGCGTATAGTCGAAACGCGTGATATCGGTAATGCCAGCACCGACAGAGAGTATCGTAGCTGCAATATCCACCTGCTGAGGTGTTCCCTCAATCAACTTATCCAAGTCTTTTTTGATTGTAGCCGAATAAGAAGGAGATTCGAGTGCAAAGGCAGAGTTCGTTGTAAAAACAGAGCCCGCTGGCGATTCATATATCCCTTCACTGCCTGTCAGCTTCAGCGAGCCATCAATTAGACCGTTTCCAATTACATTACCCTTGATTGTAAGCGATGGATTTTCGAGACCCAATACAAAATTGTCGGGAAACATCTCATGCAAACCATCTATCCGAAAACGAACAACCGGTAGCGCAATGCCCCCTGCGGGTATCAACGAGCTTCTAACTCCGGGAACCAGCTTCGGCACATCTACAAAGTCTTCAAAACGCATGTAGTAATTGCCTTCGGGAGTCGTTTTCAACTCGGGAACTTGCTCCAGATCAATTATCTCGTCTACCTTGATCACTCCGGTACCCAAAGGAATAGACCACTCATTGCCCACCGTTATATCATCGGTATTGAGATCGCCCAAATTATACTTGCTGTCTACGCAAGACGTAAACAAACTCAAAGCTACGATCCATGCATATTTGCCGACCCTCATATTCGTATTCTTCACCATTTATAATCGTTTTTGTATTATTTAAAATCGTTGCAAAAATAATCATTTATTCACACAATTCATCTATTTTGATAAATTATATTTATCAAATCACCATTCTTAATTAATCTATATCAATGAATTATAGTAGGATATTGAAATATATCTGTAACATAAAATGCCAATCGGATGCTTCAAACGTATTTGCTGAAACATCCGATCGGCATAAGCAGGAGATTCATTCTCCTATATGGGAATTGCGATACGACTAAAAGAAGTACCGAAGAATATCATTAAAGTTCGCCCAGATAAGCAGACCGAACAACAGGAACATACCCACCATTTGAGCATACTCCATGAACTTATCGCTGGGTTTGCGGCGAGCTATGATTTCGTAAAAAAGGAACAATACATGGCCTCCATCGAGAGCTGGAATAGGAAGAATATTCATAAATGCCAGTATGATGGATAAGAAGGCTGTCATGTACCAGAACTGATGCCAATCCCAAGTAGCGGGGAAGATACTACCAATGGTTCCGAAGCCACCCAACTGTTTGGCTCCCTCTTTAGAGAACAGGTATTTCATATTGCCCACATAGCCTTTGAGGGTTTTCACACCCAGCTCAACACCGGCGGGAAAGGAGGAGATAAAGCTATAGTTCATCTTCACCACAGGCAGCAAACGGGCGGTATTCATCACCGGAATAGCTCCGATATGAAAAGTGGAATCGGTAAGCAGAGCGATCGTATCGGTTACACCGGCACGCACGTACGTCAGGTTGACAAGGTGCGGGTTCACGCTATCGTTGCTCAAAGCCGCCGCATTCTTCTGACGATCTGCCATTGCCATTTTAAAGTCGGCAAATCCGACCGATTGTCCGTCAAGCGCAATAATACTATCTCCGGGCTGCATACCTGCCAGCATGGCGGGCGACTGAGCCATCAGGCTGTCAATGACAAAAGGATAGCGAAAGGTGGCAAAACGAACACTGTCGCCCATCAGACGCTGCATCATACCTTCGGGAATAAACACAGAAGCTTTGGCACCATTGCGCAGCACAGTTACTTCGCGGGCATCAGCTATCTGAGTAATCAAATCGCCGTCATAACGTACAAAAGGCACACCATCTGCCGAAATCAATACATCACCATCACTAAAACCTATCGATTTGGCTGTTTCATTGAATTGCATACCCAAGGGTGCTTTCTGAACCGGAACGTACTCATCGCCCCAGGTAAACAGAATCATCGAATAGATAAAAAGAGCCAACAGAAAGTTGAACAGTACGCCACCCACCATAATAAGCAGACGCTGCCAAGCCGGCTTGGAGCGAAACTCCCAAGGCTGTTCGGGCTGCTTCATCTGATCGGTATCCATCGACTCATCGATCATTCCGGATATTTTTACATAACCACCCAAGGGCAACCAGCCAATGGCATATTGAGTGTCGCTCTTACGGGGTTTAAACTTGAACAGCGTAAACCAAGGGTCGAAGAACAAACAAAACTTTTCGACACGTACTTTAAATAAACGAGCAAAGAGAAAATGTCCACCCTCGTGAATAATAACGAGCAACGAAAGGCTCATAATAAGTTGTAGGGCGCGGATTAAGAATGTTTCCATTTATTTGAATTATGAATTATAAGTTATGAATAAATTGAGTGGCCATACAGCGTGCTTCGGCATCGGTAGCCACATAGTCATCGTAAGTAGGTGTCGAAATAAAGCTAACGGCATCCATCGTACGTTCAATAACATCGCTCATACCCAGGAAGGTGATGTGATCGCGCAGAAACGCGGCCACCACCACCTCATTGGCAGCATTGACGATGCAAGGCATATTTCCTCCACGATACATGGCCTCGTATGCCAGAGCGAGGTTACGAAAACGTGTCGTATCGGGTTGTTCGAACGTCAGGTTGGTGCATATCGTGAAGTCCAACCGTTCGAATGTGGAGGCAACGCGATCGGGATAAGAGAAAGCATACTGAATAGGCAGACGCATATCGGGCAAACCGAGTTGGGCTTTCACTGATCCATCTTCAAATTGCACCATCGAATGAATCACTGATTGCGGATGAACCACCACCTCGATCTGACTGGGCTGTAGCCCAAAGAGCCATTTCGCTTCGATCACTTCAAACCCTTTGTTCATCATCGAAGCCGAGTCGATGGTAATCTTAGCTCCCATCTCCCAATTGGGGTGTTTCAGTGCTTGTGCTTTGGTTACGTACTGCAACTGTTCGAGGCTACAAGTACGGAAAGGGCCACCCGAAGCGGTGAGTATCACCTTTTCGATCGGATTGCCGATCTCGCCTGCCAGACATTGGAACACCGCCGAGTGCTCCGAATCGACCGGCAGTATCGGGGTACGAAACTGCTGGGCAAGCTCATTGATTAGTTCGCCCGCTACGACCAGTGTCTCTTTATTGGCGAGTGCAATGGCTTTGCCGGCACGAATGGCGTTGATGGTCGGCTTCAAGCCGGCATATCCTACCATGGCGGTCAGCACAATGTCGATCGGTTGTGATTCGACAATCTGACACAATGCCTCGCTACCGGCATAGACTTTGATGGGCAGGTCGGCAAGCGCATCCTTTAACTGATGGTATTTTTCTTCATTGGCAATCACCACCGCTTCGGGCTGAAACTTGCGTGCTTGCGAAATCAGCAGTTCTACTTTATTAAGAGCTGTCAAGGCATACACCTCGTAGCGTTCGGGATGCTGTTCTATTACCTGCAAGGCTTGTGTGCCGATTGAGCCGGTAGAGCCGAGAATGGCTATCTGTTTCTTCTTTATTTCTTTATTCATGGGTTAGAATACAATGTACTTTTCAGGATTAACGGCACGTCCCTTATGCCACAACTCAAAGTGCAGATGAGGGCCTGTGGTCAGTGTTCCTGTATTTCCTACCAGCGCAATGGCTTCACCTCCCTGCACTTTGTCGCCTACGTTTTTAAGTAGCGACCCGCAGTGTTTGTAAAACGAAACAAAATCCTGATTGTGCTGTATACCTATCACATATCCGGTTTCGGCGGTATAGTTACTAAATACGACAGTGCCGTCGAGCATAGCCAGTACACTCTCTTTGGGATCGGCGGCAATATCAGTTCCGAAATGTTTCTTACTCTCATCGAAATGACCGGAAATCATTCCGCGGGTAGGTCTGTAAAAAATAAGTCCATCCACATCGGGTTGCGAAGTGATAGAGGTTAGGTTATACTTCTCTGTTTCTTCATACTGACGACGAAATTCAGCTTCGCGTTCGGTTCGCTCCATGAGTGAGTCTTCGCGCATATTAGTCAGCGAGTCAATAGACTGTACCGTATCTACACTCACCTTACCGTTAAAAATATCTTGAATATTCATTACGTAAAGGTTTTGCCGATCGAGCAGCTTCTGTAACGAATCTACACGCAAAGCATTCTCAACAATCTGCGCACGCACCTCACTGTTCATATAGCCGGGCAGGTAATTGCGCAGAGGGGTATAGGCGATAATGACGGCTGCAATCAGGAAAAGAACCGTTAATACGGATAATAACACAGAAAGCCCGTTGAGCTTGGATACATGAATACCTACCACCTCTTCGAGTGTATTCTCGTTAAAGACGGTAAGTTTGTATTTAAACTTAAAATTATTCCAAAAGACCTTGCTGCGTTTTCTCTTCGGCATTACACTTCCTCCACTTCGTCAAGCGATAACAACCCTTCAGGCAGATCGACTGTCACTAATTTCTGTTCCTGATCAACTCCTACAATAAACGCTTCCTGGGCAGGTACTAAGAGTTCTTCGCCGTCTTTCTCGACCACGAACAAGGTGTTGACAGTGGTCGTATCCACATCCACAATTTCGCCCAAAGCACCGTGTTGTACATCTTCCATACGGAAGCCGACAAAGAAATCCCACGACAGATCGCCGGGAGTTGCTTCTTCGACAAACCGTGCAGGAAAATACACTTCGACATTGGTAAACATACGCGCGCGCTCGGTAGTGTCGATTCCCTCAAGTTTAATCAGCGCGGTAGAATCGGAACGGAAACGGTACTCTTCAATGAAGAAAGGAACGAAGATTCCGTCGAGCTGACAAATGAGATAATCGCAGTCGGCACGGTCGAAAATATCGTCGGTAAAGGTGAACGATAACTCTCCATGTATGCCATGCGGCTTATTGAAAAGTCCTATTTTATATACTTCTTCTTTTCTTATCATATGCGTGTTATTCGGGCGCCGATAGCATTGAGCCTACCTTCAATATTCTGGTAGCCCCGGTCTATCTGCTCGATATTATTAATACAGCTGGTTCCTTCGGCACTCATGGCGGCAATCAGCAGAGCGATACCTGCCCGGATATCGGGCGAAGTCATATTGCCTCCACGTAGTCTGAAGCCATGGTTGTGTCCAATAACAACAGCGCGGTGAGGATCGCAAAGGATAATCTGTGCACCCATGTCAATCAGTTTATCGACAAAGAAAAGGCGGCTTTCGAACATCTTTTGATGAATGAGCACACTGCCTTTGGCTTGCGTAGCCACGACCAGCAAAACGCTCAATAAGTCGGGTGTCAGACCCGGCCAGGGCGCATCGGCAATGGTCATAATGGATCCGTCGATAAACGATTCGATCTGATAGTTTTCTTGTGCAGGAACGTAGATATCGTCTCCGCGCTGCTCGAGCCGGATGCCCAGACGGCGGAAACTCTCCGGGATGATACCCAGATTATCGTAAGAGACATTCTTTATCGTCACTTCGCTCTTGGTCATGGCTGCCATACCAATAAAGCTGCCCACTTCAATCATATCGGGCAGAACAGTGTGGGTGGTGCCCCGTAGCTCTTCGACTCCTTCGATGGTGAGTAGATTAGAGGCGATGCCACTAATTTTCGCTCCCATGCGGTTCAGCATTTTGCATAACTGTTGCAGGTACGGCTCGCAGGCAGCGTTGTAAATGGTAGTCACTCCTTTGGCACGTACGGCTGCCATCACAATGTTGGCCGTTCCGGTTACCGAAGCTTCATCGAGCAGGAGGTTTGCACCGTGCAGTTGGTCGGCCACGATTTCGTAAACGCCTCTTTCCGTATTGTAATGGAAGTCGGCACCCAGATTCTGTATGCCCACGAAATGGGTATCGAGGCGGCGGCGACCAATCTTATCGCCTCCGGGTTTGGATATTAATGCCTTACCAAAACGGGCTACCATGGGTCCGATCAACATGACCGAACCGCGAAGGCTCGAGCATTTCTTCAAAAATTCATCGCTTTCGAGGTATGTCAAGTCTACATTATCGGCCTTGAAGCTATACGTATTAAGCCCCAGATTCGCTACCGTTACCCCCATATCTCTCATCAGTTGAATGAGGTTGTTAACATCCAGGATGTCGGGAATATTACTCACTGTTACTTCCTCAGCGGTTAGCAACGTAGCGCAGATAATCTGCAACACTTCGTTTTTGGCACCCTGCGGATGAATCTCTCCACAAAGTCTGTGTCCTCCTTCGATTACAAATGAAGCCATATTGTTGATTTCTGAATGGTGAATGGCGAGTACGACTCACCACTAATTAATATTTTCGTCTCGGATTATTGTTACTTCTGCCGTTGTTCTGATTCTGACGCGGACGGTAGTTTTGTGCCAAACGATCAGCCATCAGCCGAATAATATCATCGTCCATGCGAAGTTTACCTTGCGAAAGCTCGGCCAAGTCTTCGGCAATCTTGCGATCATCGACCGTATCTTTGTTCCAAGCGATATAATCCTTCTTCATGTGATTGCAGATAAGAGCAATCAGGTTGCGCTTCTCGTCGCCTTCGGGAAACTCGCAAGCTTTCTTTATCAACACCTCGAGCGTACGGCCGTAGTGTTTGTAACGTATCTTGGTGCTGGGATAAGGAATTACATCGGGTTTGGTTACGAGATTTTCTTGGCGGATAATCTCGTACGGATATTTGATGTCGAGTTTAAAGTCGGACATAATAGCCAGATGATCCCACAACTTATGTTTAAAATCGGGCACATCTCTGAGGTGCGGAAACATACTTCCCATGATGTTGATAATGGAGTTAGCACATCGCTGACGCTCGGCGGCATCTTCGATGGTCAAGGCATGGTTCACCATATTTTGGATGCTTCTTCCATACTCGGGAAGAGGCATTCGTTTCTGTTGGGTATTATATAACATATTCATTCTATTTTAAAGTAAGAGTTTTTTAGGAAGAGAGGCAACGAACTCTTTCAGGTAGAAAGGTTCGAAGTAAGCTACATCCTTATAATCTTCGACAGCCACCGCCTTCTCGGCAAGAGGAAGCATCATCTTGGCCAAGGGGTGAATATTGTCGATAAAGTGCGCGTTGGGGTGTGTAATCTTCTCGCGGCATTTCGCAGCGCCATTGCCAAAGAAGTAGATCGGGTGCTCATTCAGCACCTCCAGAAACGAGTTTTCATCGACGATGACAGCGGCAATCTCCTGCTTCACATTCAGCGCACGGTCGTAGATAGCCGCGTATACTTCCATGCGGCGGGCATCGATCATGGGACAAAGATAAGCATCTTCGGGCAAATCGTGATAAAGCAATACAGGTACACTCATTACTTCGAGCGTAGGCAGACCGATCAAAGGCACGTTGCGTCCGTAGCAAATTCCTTTTGCCATGGAAACACCGATACGCAGTCCGGTGTATGAACCCGGGCCACAACTCACCGCTACGGCATCCAACGGAATGGCATGACTATCGATAAACGACAACGCCTCATCGACAAAGACGCCCAACAGAACAGCATGCGAAGGACCTTTGAGGTCTTCTTGCGCAAAAATAGTCTGTCCGTCTTCACTCACGGCTACCGAACACACTGTGGTAGAGGTCTCAATATGTAAGATACACGACATAATATTCAAATTAGTAAACTTGACGCAAATTTAGTTCATTATTTCCATATTACCGCATGCTGATATAAATTAAAGCACATTCAACGACGAATAAACCGGCACCGCCGAACGAGAAATCGGATTTTCTATCGTTTAGGGCAATAATTTTAAAATATTCATGTACTTTTGCAGTCATATACTAATCATACATCTTATGATACAATCCATGACAGGATACGGCAAAGCTACCGCCGAAATATCCGACAAGAAAATTAATATAGAAATTAAATCGCTTAATAGCAAAGCGATGGATTTATCGGCTCGTATAGCTCCTGCCTACCGCGAAAAGGAGATTGAAATTCGTAACGAAATAGCCCGTACGCTCGAACGTGGTAAAGTCGATTTCAGCTTATGGGTCGACAAAAAGGAGAATCAGGAAAACATTGCCCCCATCAACCAAGCATTGGTAGAGGGATATTACAATCAGATTCTGAGTATTTCCGACAGCCTCAACATACCGGTGCCAAGTGATTGGTTTCAGATCTTATTGCGCATGCCCGACGTGATGACCAAAACCGAAGTAGTAGAACTCACCGAAGATGAATGGAAAGATGTATATGCCGGCATTCAAGAGGCTATCGGTCATTTGCTCGACTTCCGTAAACAAGAGGGTGCCGCCCTCGAAAAGAAGTTCCGCGAGAAGATTGCAAACATAGCCAGTTTGTTAGAATCGGTTACTCCCTACGAAAAAGAGCGCGTAGACAAAGTAAGAGAACGTATCACCGATGCACTGGAGAAAACCCTCCAGGTAGATTACGATAAGAACCGCCTCGAACAAGAGCTTATATTCTACATCGAGAAGTTGGACATCAACGAGGAGAAACAACGCCTCAAGAACCACCTGAAATACTTCATCAACACGATGGAGAACGGCAGCGGACAAGGAAAGAAGCTGGGATTCATTGCACAGGAAATGGGTCGCGAGATCAATACATTGGGTAGCAAATCGAACCACGCAGAAATGCAGAAGATCGTGGTGCAGATGAAAGACGAACTTGAACAAATCAAAGAACAGGTACTGAACGTAATGTAAGTATCGGAAACCAAGAGAGTATGAATGGAAAGTTAATTATTTTCTCTGCGCCGTCGGGAGCAGGAAAGTCGACAATCATTAATTATCTGCTGACGCAAAACTTAAACCTTGCCTTCTCCATATCGGCTACCAGCCGCCCGCCCCGCGGAACGGAGCAGCACGGGATAGAGTATTTTTTCCTTTCGCCAGATGAGTTTCGCGAACGGATTGGCAACGATGAGTTTCTCGAATACGAAGAGGTGTATACCGACCGGTATTACGGCACGCTCAAAGCACAAGTCGAAAGCCAACTGGCCGCCGGACAAAACGTCGTATTCGACGTAGATGTGGTTGGCGGATGCAACATCAAGAAGTTTTACGGGAACCGCGCCTTGTCGATCTTTATTCAACCGCCATCGGTCGAAGAGCTACGCAAACGCTTGGTAGGCCGTGCAACCGATACCCCCGAAGTGATTGACAGCCGGGTGGCTAAGGCCGAATATGAATTGACCTTCGCCCCCAAATTCGATAAAGTAATCATTAACGACGATTTAGAGAAAGCCAAAACCGATACCTTACAGGTAATCATGGATTTTCTGGCCGAATAAACCGTCGGAGAGAACAACGGACACGTATGGAAAAGCAAAAAACCGGAATATTCAGCGGTTCTTTCAACCCCATCCACATCGGGCACCTGGCACTGGCCAATTACCTATGTGAGTTTGAGGGGCTGGACGAACTCTGGTTTATGGTCAGTCCGCACAATCCGTTGAAAGAACAAACAGACCTTTGGCCGGACGAGTTGCGCCTTCAACTGGTGCAACTCTCCATCGAAGGCTACCCGAAGTTTCGTGCTTCGGACTTCGAGTTCCATCTTCCTCGCCCATCCTATACCATTACTACATTGGACCGCCTCAAAGAGACTTACCCCGAACGCGAGTTTATCCTTATTATCGGTTCGGACAATTGGAACCTCTTCGAACAATGGCGCGAGCCGCAGCGCATTATTACAGAAAACAAACTATTGATCTACCCCCGTCCGGGCTGTGCGATACAAGCCGATGAACTGCCCGAGAACGTTCGCTTGGTTCACTCGTCTACATTCGAGATTAGTTCGACCTTCATTCGCCAATCATTGGCAGCTCAAAAAGACGTGAGATACTTCCTCCATCCCGCCGCTTTCCAGCGTATCCGGGAGGAAGATGGCTCTGCAAAACAATAACGCTGTTTCACCGCTTATCATGGAACCGATATCCAATACCCAACATCAGGTTATTGGGGTCTTTGAACCGGCTCAACTGATACCCTACGTGTAGAAACATATGGCGGGTGACGTAAGTTTTAATAGCCAGAACCTGATAGAAACCTTTCATGTCATCACCACTATACATCAGATTTCGGCCGATACCGGCATTGATGGAGAAAATAGGCATCACCAGTTCTGCACGAAGAGACAACCCCGCTGCAAATTGTTTACAAAAAGGGGGACGGTAAAATTTTAAATCGTCCGAGCGGCTTCCTCCTATTTGGTAGTCTTTGATATTAGCACCCTCGTCATACTGCGCATCTAGGGAGACTCCCGCGCGGAAGTAGTTATTGAAGTTATACATCGGAGAAAAATTAAGCCCTACTATACCGAACGAGCCGGGAGTCAAAGTCGGCGTACCATCTTTTACATACCCTTTTTTGTGAGTGGCTCCATATACCACCAAGTCATAGCTGACGTGCGGCTTCACAGAGATCTGTTTGGAAGCGACTGTTCCGTCCACAGCAGCATCCTGCCCAAAAGTACGTACAATGCCGATTCGACCTCCGATAATGTTAACACCTGCATTCGGATAATTCGTATTTCCATTAGAGAAATGCGTGAGATCTACACCTGCTGCCAATCTCCATTGGCGATGAAGCTGCCAATTCAAGACAAAACCTAGATTTATGTATGCATTGATTTTAGAACCGACCACTTCATTCTGTAAATTGTATTGCAGGTCGTATTTCTTCCAACCGAAAGAAGCCCCGAAATTCCACTCATAATCTAATGATAACTGAGGCGAAAACCGTACAATAGGTGCTCCTTGAAAAGCATATACCGACACCGGATTGCCCAGCTCGGCAGGAGAGAAAAAAGTATGGTACGAAACACCTATTCCCTGATACGCATGGGGGTACATCTTCCCCCAATAGGAAGCTTTATCGAACCGAAAAGCGTACTTAAGATGCAACGACAGTGATTGATCAATCTTTTGCTGCTGCAAATTATCCCCTGCCAGAAAGCGATGCGTGGGAACCACATAGCCCGAACGAATATCAACAATAGGAAGCTTTATCGAACCGAAAAGCGTACTTAAGATGCAACGACAGTGATTGATCAATCTTTTGCTGCTGCAAATTATCTCCTGCCAGAAAGCGATGCGTGGGAACCACATAGCCCGAACGAATATCAAATCCAACCTGGGACGTTGCACCTGTCTGGGCTTTCAACGTTGTTCCTATTGCCGAAAATGTCAGCAAACAAATAATGTACAGTAGCCGTTTGGCATTTCTAATTATAATCATCTGATATTCTCGCGTTTTATGAAATATGATACAGGTATTTTGCTTTCCAACACGCCGGTGATAATTCGTTGTTTTTTGGTCTTGGGATGAAAGGCGTAAAGGGTATATTCCGTTTCAAACCAGTCATACATAAGCAGCAGAGTGAGGCGTTGTTTGGTATGGGGAGCAACCGACATTGTAACCTGCTCCGTATCGGGAAAAGGCAATGCTTGCAGCTTAGAAACGTATTGTGCCTGCACGCCCTTCATCACCAAACGCCTGTCTTCAATACTGGGTATCTCGATGGTGAGTTTATCTTCGCCCAATAGCTGAAAAGCCTCGGAAGAATTGCTTTGAAACGTCACCTCATGGTGAACATCCTTGTAAGGAGTAAAGAGTACTGAAGTGGAAAAGTCGGTACTATTGTTTACAATCAAACTCTTTTTATCCTCACTCTTTCGATCATAATAGTATCCATTTAAAGAATAGGTGATATGATCGAAGGCATACCTGTCTGAGGGCAATATGTCAACGTATATTTCCTGCGTTTCATACTCGTTGCCCACTATCAGACTGAGTTTAAAGAGAGCGGGGCGAACGTTCTCACCCACTGTTATCTTCAGTTCGTTCGGGTCAGTACGCTCAATAACGAAATCCGTGAGCTTTTCATCGCATACAATCTTTCCGAATCCTTTCAAGTATGGAAATGGATCTTCTGTCAGCAAATGACCATTCTCGTCATACACTTTATATGAAAAGGAGAAGCTGGAATCCAAAGGGTACATCCCTAATACATCCCAATTGGAAGCTTCGAAACGAACAACAGCAACATCGCCATTCCCATCCAAAGTCAGTTGGGAAGTGGATGAGCGGAAGTCGTCGATGAACACCTCGGGGTTGCAGCTATAAAGATTCAGTAAAATGAGTATGTAGGTCGTGAAGTTAAAGTATGCTTTCATATTACCTGTTTATCAATTCATTGTAGGCAAAAGTAATCGTTTTTTTTACATTAACCAATACAACGTGTGTATTTTCTCTACCAACGCATGATTAGCCATAAAGCACAAAGGTTCCGACCATCCGTCGAGAGCACAACCTACGTTTCGCTTACTTGCGAACAAAGTGAGGCAGCTCCTCCGGAATATCCATTGCCATCTCGACCAAACCGGCTACTACCCCGTCGAGCATCCAAGCCGTTTGGTAAATCATCCGCCACCGCCCGTTCTTTTCGATGGTGTACGAATTGCTCCCACCCGTTTCGAGCAGCTCCTTTATCTTTTGCTGCGAGTGCGGATTGTGGCAGTCGAATAAATTCTGCCCGGTGATATCGCCGTATTTAGCCAGCGACTGATCATTCATGAAGATAATTTTGCCTGCTGTATCGCAAACTGTTATGTTGCAATTCATCTCTTTAGCCCATTCATACGCCATAGTCGTTTTCATTTAAGTGAATAAAGAAATTATTTTAAACGGTGCAGTGTAATGATGACAATCTCCGAGGGAGCACCGATACGGATGTTTTTATTGGATGTGCCGATACCGTTTGTTACGATAAGAGGCATTTTGGCGGAGTTGTATTTCAATCCTGTCAGGAAACGGGAACCGTATTGCGAAGGAATAATGGGTGCATATCCGAATATGCGCACCTGCCCGCCATGCGTGTGTCCGGCAAGGGCGAGGTCGGTATTGGCTACCGATACATCTTCTACGTAATCGGGGGTATGCACCAACATGATTACAAAATCATCGGGCGATAGGGCAAGCGTTGGCGACTGTCCGTTGCTAACCAAATCGAAAGGGTTGCGCACGCCCGCTAGTAGTATCTGCTCGCCGTTTCGCCGCAGCGTATCGACTTTATGTTCGAGCACATGCATGCCGTAACGCTCCATCTCGCGAACAATCTCGTCGTGGCATCGTTCGTAGTCATTATTTCCCATCACCCCATAAGTGCCCAAGGGTGTTTTAACCTGTGCAAGGGCAGCAAAGAGCTCGGGCACATACTCGCACCCCTCCTGATAATCGCCACCCATCAGCAATACATCGGCACGCTGGGCATTGAGCAAACGCACCAAGCTGGCCAAGTCTTTCTCTTTGAACAGGCTTTTATAATGCAGATCGGAGATAAAAGCAATACGGAAACCTTCGAAAGCCTCGGGCACATCGCGGTGGGTAAACTCATACTGCTTCACCCGGTCGATACCCGGATAAACGGACGATACATTGACTTCACGACTAACCACATCGGTTCCTTTGAGCACAATCGAAGGCGAAACGATGCGGCTGTCCACAACGGGTGCTTCGGCTACCGCCCGTTTCTTTTTGGTAGGGATGAGTCGCTTGAGTTGTGAATGATCGGGAGCGAATAATTGATTGACTACATCGGGATTGCCCACATAGGTTGAGTCGATGGGGAATACCGGAAGCGGTACGGATACCATTGCCTTTTTTGACTTACAAGAGGAAAGCAAAAGAGGCAGAATGATAAGTAGGTATAGGATTTTCTTCATATTCTCTGCGATTGAGCAGGCAAAGATACGAGATTTTGAAGTATCTTTGCCTCAACAAAGCTCAATTATCAATAATACATGGAAGAAATAAGACGCAATTCGCCTCATGCCTGGTTGCTGGCTGCACGTCCTAAAACCTTGACAGCCGCCATCATTCCGGTCATGATAGGTACGGCGCTCGCCATGGCCGACGGCCGTTTTCAATGGTTGCCGGCACTCATCTGCTTTCTCTTTGCCGGTTTGATGCAAATCGCCGCCAACTTCACCAACGATCTTTTCGATTTCAAGAAAGGTACCGACCGGGAAGACAGGTTGGGTCCCGAACGAGCCTGTTCGCAAGGATGGATATCGCCGCAAGCCATGACTCGCGGCATTGGACTGACGGTGATTTTGGCTTGTCTGGTAGGTAGTTCGCTATTGTTCTTTGCCGGATGGGAGTTGATCTTAGTGGGTGCTGCCTGCGTGCTATTCGCATTCTTTTATACCACCGGCCCCTACCCGCTCTCTTACAACGGTTGGGGAGATGTGTTGGTGCTTGTTTTCTTCGGTTTCGTGCCCGTGGGCGGTACGTATTATGTACAGGCTCTGAACTGGACGCCACAAGTTACGATGGGTGCTATCATTTGTGGCTTATTGATCGACACGCTATTGGTCGTTAATAACTACCGCGACCGGGATGCCGATGCACAAAGCGGAAAACGGACGGTAGTGGTGCGCTTCGGCGAACCTTTCGGGCGGTATTTATACTTGATACTGGGAGTGGCGGCCTCACTCATCTGCTTGATATTCGTCGTTCAGGGGCATCGTTCGGCTATTGTTCCGATACTGGTTTACCTGCCGTTGCATTATGTCACCTGGCGAAAGATGGTGAAGATTGGAAGTGGTAAAAAACTAAACAGCATATTGGGCGAAACCTCGCGCAATATGCTGCTCATGGGAATATTACTATCGATAGCCCTGATGTGGGGTATCTAACGGTTCTTTTTACTCCTTACTGCTTCGCACCTGTTCCAGGATCTGTTGCAGTTCCTTTACTTTATCGGGGTACTTGGCAGCCAGATTCTCCCTCTCGCCTTCTTTTGTCATGTCGTACAATTGAGGATCGGGACTATTTCCTGTTTCAATTTTAGGCCCCCAGGTAATCATGGCCGGCCCGCTCTTGGGCTCAATGTATTTCCAATCGGCTGTACGAACAGACAGGGTATGATTGGCGGCTTGCTCCACAACCCAATCTCTGCTTTTACTGCTCTTGCCCAACCACGTATCAAGGTTATTGTAACTATCGATTGCTGTCTTTTTCGGCAATACCGATTGGGTAAGCGAAGCAAAAGAGGCCAACCAGTCTATTTGCGAAACCAAGGCCGGCGATACTTTGCCTTTTTTGACCTCTTTCGGCCACGAAACAATAGCCGGAACGCGCGTTCCACCTTCAAAGGAACTATACTTTCCGCCGCGCAAAGGGCCTGTCGGGCGGTGTCCGTTCAACAATTCTTCGGCTCTGTCCTGATATCCGTCATCGACTACGGCTCCGTTGTCGCTCGACAAAACGATCAAGGTATTCTCGGTCAATCCCAACCGTTCGAGTGCTGCAACAACCTGCCCTACGGTCCAATCGAACTGAGCGATGGCATCTCCTCGCAATCCCATTTTGTTTTTGCCACGAAAGCGTTCGTGCGGAAAGCGTGGAACGTGAATATCATTGGTTGCTACGTACAAAAAGAACGGCTCATGCTGATGCTTGTTCATAAACTCAATCGCATGGCTGGCTATTGAATCGGCAATATTTTCATCTTTCCACAAAGCCTTACCGCCTCCTTTCATATAGCCGATACGTCCTATTCCGTTGACGATGGCCATGTCGTGTCCGTGGCTCGACTTGAGGTTATAAAGCAACTCAGGGTGATCTTTGCCCAACGGTTCGCCTTCGAACGGTTTGCGGTAACTTACCTCGATGGGTGCCGAAGGGTCATAGTTGGCTACCTTGCCGTTCTCGATGAATACGCAGGGAACACGGTCGCCGGTAGCAGCCATGATGTACGAATAGTCGAAGCCCAGATCGCCCAATGCAGCACAAAGCGGTGCATTCCAATCCTGCTCGCCTCCCTTGTCGCCCAACCCCAGATGCCATTTACCGATGGCACCTGTTGCATAGCCGGCCTGTTTGAACACATCCGCCAGGGTGTATTGTTCGGGCCGAATGATCATTCCCGCATTTCCGGTTGCTACATCGGTACCGGGCACTCGCCAAGCATACTTTCCGGTCAACATCGAATAGCGCGAAGGAGTACTGGTGGCTGCCGTAGCATGGGCATTGGTAAACCGAACACCATTATCGGCAAGTCGATTCACATGAGGGGTTTTTACATTTTTTGCTCCATAGCATTCCAAGTCGCCGAAGCCGATGTCATCGGCATAGATAAAAACGACATTGGGACGACTGTTTTTCTCACTATTCTTCTCGCACGAAGGCTGCGCGCCTGTTGCATGTGCCACAGAAGCACACGCTAGAGGCGCCCAAAAGGCCATAAATCGATGATTCATTTTGTTTTTCTAGTTTTATGATATAATTAATTTTGTCAGTGCCTGTACAAACAGATGGATACCGCTACGGTTATCGTCCGTACAAGGGTTATCGTCCGTACATCTGATCGTAATATTGTTGATAATCGCCTGAAGTCACTTTCTCGACCCACTCCTGATTATTCAAGTACCACTCAATGGTCTTTACAATACCTACTTCGAACTTCGTTTCGGGATACCAACCCAAGGCTTCGGTTATTTTGGTAGGGTCGATCGCGTAGCGTTGATCGTGTCCGAGACGGTCTTTTACATACGTAATCAAACTGTCATTCATCCAGTCGATAGAGATTTCGCCGTTGGCATTCTTCTCTTGCTTTTTCAGCTTCTTACGGTATTCGGGGTGTTCGGTCATCAAACGGTGAATGGTGGCAATGGTCAGCTTAACAATTTCGAGGTTCGTCTTTTCGTTGTGACCGCCTACGTTATACACTTCGCCTTCTACTCCTTTGCATACCACCAGGTCGATGGCTTTGCAGTGATCTTCCACATACAACCAATCGCGTACGTTGCTTCCATCACCATATACGGGCAGTTTCTTTCCTTCCAGAATGTTCTTAATGATGAGCGGAATCAGTTTTTCGGGGAAGTGATAAGGACCGTAGTTATTGGAGCAGCGGGTGATGGTTACCGGCATCTTATACGTATCGTGATAAGCCATCACAACCATGTCGGCACTTGTTTTCGATGCGCTGTAAGGGCTGTGCGGACAAAGCGGGGTGGTTTCATGAAAATACCCTTCGGCACCAAGCGATCCGTACACCTCGTCGGTAGATACCTGATGATAACGAACGCCCTTGCGCCAGGTGGGATAACCTTGTTCGTCTTTGCCTGTTACCCATGCACGGCGAGCCGCATCGAGCAAGTTTTGAGTGCCCAGAATATTGGTGGTAAGAAACAGCTGCGGGTTCTCGATACTGCGGTCTACATGGCTTTCGGCAGCAAAGTTAACCACATAGTCAAATTTGTATTCGCCAAAAAGACGGTCGGCCAGTTCGCAGTTGCAAATGTCTCCTTTTACAAAGAAGCAACGCTCGTTGTCTATATCGTCGGCAATGGTGCCCAAGTATCCGGCGTAGGTCAATGCATCGAGTACTACGACTTTGATGTCGCTATGTTTCGCTAAGATATACTTTAAATAGTTAGCTCCGATAAATCCGGCTGCACCGGTCACAAGATAGGTTTTCATATTATAAGTTCTGTTGATTTATTATTTTGCTAATTCCATTAGGTATTTGCCATATTCTGTTTTCTCAAGCCTTTTGCCCAACGTCATGAGTTGCTCGGTCGAGATCCATTGGTTGCGCCAGGCTATCTCTTCAATACACGACACATAGAATCCTTGTCGGTTCTGAATAGTCGCTACAAAGTTAGAGGCTTCGAGCAGGCTGTCGCAATTGCCCGTATCTAACCAAGCAAAGCCACGACCGAAGAGTTCGACCTTCAACGTATCTTCTGTCAGATACAGTTTATTCAAATCGGTTATTTCATATTCTCCCCGGGCAGAAGGAGCTAAAGAGGCAGCTTTGGCGGTAACGGTGGCATCGTAAAAATAAAGTCCCGGCACGGCATAATTGCTTTTAGGTGCTTCGGGTTTCTCTTCGAGCGAGACCACCTTGCCGTGTTCATCAAACTCTACAACACCGTATGCGCGCGGGTCTTTGACGTAATAGCCAAAGATACACGCTCCTTTCTCCAGATTGGCAGCGCGCTTAAGCATAGAAGAAAATCCCTGTCCGTAAAACATATTATCGCCAAGAATCAAACACCCCGGCTGTCCTGCCAGAAAGTCGGCTCCCAGCACAAAAGCCTGCGCCAGTCCGTTGGGCTGCTCCTGTACGATGTAGCTAAACGACATGCCCAACTCTTCGCCCGTGCCCAGTAGTTCGCGAAACATAGGCAGATCGCGGGGAGTGGAGATAATCAGTATCTCCCGAATTCCGGCCAACATAAGTGTAGAAAGTGGATAATAAATCATGGGTTTATCATAAACCGGCATGATTTGCTTCGAAATAGCCTTGGATAGCGGATAGAGACGTGTAGCACTGCCTCCGGCGAGGATAATTCCTTTCATAATTTATTTTTATTATGCTGTGTGAAGACAAAGAACGGAAAGAATTCCGATATGACAAAATAAAACAAGATATTCGTATCGATTAACCGGCCAGTTCAATCACTTCAAGATCCTTGAACTCACCGTTGTCAATTACAAATCGTATCATGGTACGCACTTTATGAAAGCCCGAAAGTCCGGCTGCACCCGGATTGATATGAAGCATGTTCAGCGTACGGTCAAATTTCACTTTGAGTATATGCGAATGTCCGCTAATGAACAGCTTGGGCGGACGCACCAACAGACCGCCTTTGATCGAAGCGTCGTAATTGCCGGGATAACCGCCAATGTGTTTCATCAACACCTCAGCACCATCGACCGTGAAGCGATTTACCTGCGGAAACATCTTGCGTATCTCCTGCCCATCAATGTTTCCGTATACGGCACGAAGCGGACGAAACGCAGCCAATTTCTCGGCAACCTCTACCGAACCGATGTCTCCTGCATGCCATATCTCATCGCACGATTCAAAATAATGCAAGTACTTCTCATCCCAAAAGGCATGCGTATCCGATAATAATCCAATTCTTGTCATACTTTCTTTGTTTATCTGTACAAAGATAGTATATTTGGGAAAATCTTAATGCAATGGAAAGAAATAATCAATACTTCAAACGCGATATCAGTTGGTTGTCCTTTAACTATCGCGTGTTGCTGGAAGCCGACGACGACCAACTGGAACTCTACGAACGCATTAATTTCATTTCTATCTACTCCTCCAATCTGGAGGAATTCTATAAGATTCGGGTAGCCGACCATAAGGCAGTGGCATCGGGCGCCACATTGAGCGATGAAGAGACGGTACAATCGGCCAGCGAACTGGTCGAGGAGATTAATAACGAGGTAAACCGCCAGATGGAAGACCGTATCCGCATCTACGAGCATAAGATACTGCCCGCACTACGCAAGAACCACATTATCTTCTACCAAAACAGCCACGTAGAACCATTTCATCAACCGTTCATACGCGACTTTTTCCGCGAAGAGATCTTTCCTTACCTGCAACCCGTGCCGGTATCGAAAGGAGAAATCGTATCTTTTTTGCGCGACAACCGCTTATATCTGGCCGTTCGGCTGTTACCGAAAGCACAGACCGACGCTCTTTCCGTTGCTCCTCCTGCCTCAACAGGGCAAGCACCTTTTCGTTACTTCGTGATGAAAATGCCTTATAGCAAAGTGCCCCGCTTTATCGAGCTGCCACAGCACGAAGGCAACTACTACCTGATGTTTATCGAGGATATCATTAAAGCCAACCTTCCGCTTATTTTTCCGGGCTACGAGGTCGACAGCAGCTATTGTGTCAAGATATCGAGAGATGCCGATATCTTAATCGAAGACACCACCAGCAGCGCCGATCTGGTAGAACAGGTGAAGAAGAAAGTAAAAAAGCGCAAGATAGGTGCGGTGTGCCGTTTTGTGTACGACCGCGAGATGCCGCAGGATTTTCTCGATTTCCTGGTCGACGCCTTCCACATTCAACGCGATGAGCTGATGCCCGGTGGCGAACACCTCAATTACGAAGACCTGCGCTACCTGCCTCATCCCAATAAGCAGATCGAGAAGAACGAAAAGCCTCGACCCATGAAGCTCAACCGACTCAACGAGAAGGAGTCTATCTTTCAGTATGTAGATCAAAAAGATTTGCTGCTCCACTATCCTTATCATGCATTCGAGCACTTCATACATTTTCTGTTCGAAGCGGTGCACGACCCCTCTACACGCGAAATTATGGTTACACAATACCGGGTAGCCGAAAACTCGGCTGTGATCAACACCCTCATAGCTGCTGCGCAGAACGGGAAGAAGGTGACCGTATTCGTAGAACTCAAAGCCCGGTTCGACGAAGAGAACAACCTCGCCACTGCCGAGATGATGAAGGCGGCAGGTATACATATTATATATAGCATCCCCGGATTAAAGGTACACGCCAAAGTAGCCTTGGTGCGCCGCCGCAGCACTCATGGCGAAAAGGTAAACAGCTACGCTTATATCAGCACCGGCAACTTCAACGAGAGAACCGCTACACTCTATGCCGATTGCGGACTATTTACCTCCAACCCCGTCATTGTTAACGACCTGCTCAACCTCTTCCGCACCTTGATGGGCAAAAAAGACCCAGTATTCAACCGCTTGCTGGTAGCCCGCTTCAACCTGATACCCGAACTAAACAAGCTCATCGACCACGAGATGGAGCAAGCCAAGAAAGGACGTTTTGCACGCATCATTCTCAAATTAAATGCCCTGCAAGACCCGGTTATGATCGATCGTCTGTACGAGGCTTCGCAATGTGGTGTGCAGATTGACCTCATTGTACGCGGCATCTGTTGCCTGATACCGGGACAGGAGTACAGTCGGAACATACGCGTCACACGTATCGTGGATACCTTTCTGGAGCATGCACGCATCTGGTACTTCCACAATGGAGGCAGTCCGAAGCTCTTCTTAGGTTCGCCCGACTGGATGCGGCGTAACCTCTATCGACGCATCGAAGCTGTGGTTCCCATACTCGACCACGACCTCAGACTCGAACTGATCTATATGCTTAAAACCCAGCTATCCGACAATCAGAAAGCCTGCTTTGTGGATGAAAATCTGAGAAATATATTTAAGTACGACCCCACCAAGAAACCGATTCGTGCACAATACGCTTTCTATAAGTACCTGAAAAGGAAGAATGAAACACATTCGTAATACATGAAATGAAACACATCTGTAATATGTATGAAACCATGCTGCAACAAGAATTTCGTTCCTTTGCAGCCAGAAAACAGAATACACATTTATGGAGACTATTTATCTTTGTATCGTAATTTTCCTCTTCGTTCTCGCAATCTTCGACCTTATGGTCGGCGTGAGCAACGATGCGGTTAATTTCCTCAATTCCGCTGTAGGTGCGAAAGCAGCCTCTTTCAAAACCGTTATTTTCATTGCAGCCATCGGTGTTTTCATCGGAGCTTCTTTGTCAAACGGTATGATGGACATCGCCCGACACGGTATCTATCAACCCGAACATTTCTACTTTGCCGAAATTATGTGCATCTTGCTTGCCGTAATGCTAACCGATGTGGTTTTGCTCGATGTATTTAACTCAATGGGTATGCCCACCTCTACTACCGTATCGCTCGTATTTGAGCTGTTGGGTGGTACATTTGCGTTGGCACTAATCAAAACATACAACAGTGACACACTGGGTATGAGCGATCTGATCAATACCGACAAGGCACTGTCCGTTATCATGGGTATCTTCCTATCCGTGGCCATCGCCTTCTTCTTCGGTATGGTTGTACAGTGGATAGCCCGTGTGATCTTTACATTCAACTATAAGAAAAAGATGAAGTACAGCATTGCTATCTTCGGTGGTATTGCCGCCACAGCAATCATCTACTTTATGCTTATCAAAGGATTGAAAGACAGCTCGTTCATGACCAAAGAGAACAAGTTGTGGATTACCGAGAACACAATGCTCATCATCAGCACCTTCTTTATCAGTTTCACCATCCTGATGCAGATACTTCACTGGCTGAAAGTAAATGTATTCAAGGTGATCGTTCTGCTGGGCACATTTGCATTGGCATTGGCCTTTGCCGGCAATGACTTGGTCAACTTTATCGGTGTACCCTTGGCGGGATACTCCTCATTCACCGACTACATTGCCAACGGAACCGCAGCAGGCCCCGACGGATTCTTGATGACCTCTCTTCTGGGACCGGCCAAAACACCGTGGTATTTCCTCTTCGGAGCAGGAGCCATCATGGTTTACGCACTATGCACTTCGAAGAAAGCACACAACGTAATTAAAACATCGGTCGATCTTTCTCGTCAAGACGAAGGAGAAGAGAACTTTGGTAGTACCCCTATGGCGCGTTCATTGGTACGCATCAGCTTAGGAATGGCCAACGGAGTCTCTCGCATCGTACCCGAAAGAACCAAGCAATGGATCGAAACCCGTTTCCGCAAAGACGAAGCCATCATAGAGAATGATGCCGCCTTCGACCTTGTACGCGCCTCGGTCAACCTCGTACTGGCAGGTCTGCTTATCGCTGTGGGTACGTCATTGAAACTCCCTCTGTCGACTACCTATGTAACGTTTATGGTTGCCATGGGTTCGTCTCTCTCGGACCGTGCATGGGGTCGCGATTCGGCAGTATTCCGCATCACAGGTGTGCTTAGCGTAATCGGCGGATGGTTCTTAACCGCTATTGCCGCTTTTACTATCGCATTCATAGTAGCCGTTTTCATCAACTTCGGCGGCACAGTGGCTATCATCATCCTTATTGCACTGGCAGCCTTTACGCTGATTCGCAGCCAACTGCTCTATAAGAAGAAGAAAGCCAAAGAGCAAAGCAATGAAACCTTGAAAAAGTTAATGAAGAGCCAAGACAGTGACGAGGCATTGGCGTTGATGCGCGATCATACCCGCGAGGAGCTGACCAAGGTGCTGGCTTATGCCGAAGATACCTTCGAACGCACCGTTACCTCGTTTATTCACGAAAACCTGCGCGGTTTGCGCCGTGCCATGGGTAGCACCAAGTTCGAGAAGCAACTCATCAAGCAAATGAAGCGCACCGGTACGGCAGCCATGTGTAAACTCGACAACAATACCGTACTCGAAAAAGGATTGTATTACTATCAGGGCAACGACTTTGCCAGCGAACTGGTATATAGCATCGCCCGTTTATGCGAACCTTGTTTGGAGCATATCGACAATAACTTCAACCCGCTCGATACGATTCAAAAGGGTGAGTTCAGCGACGTAGCCGAAGACATCACTTACCTGATACGTACTTGCCGCCAGAAACTCGAAGCCAACGACTATACCGGATTTGAGAATGAAATCCGCAAGGGCAATGACCTGAATGCACAGCTTTCTCACCTCAAACGCGAAGAGCTGCAACGCATCCAGACTCAAACGGGAAGCATCAAAGTAAGCATGGTTTATCTCACCATGATTCAAGAGGCACAGAATGTAGTGACGTACGTTATTAACCTGATGAAGGTAAGCCGTAAGTTCCAAGTCGAAGCCTAAAAGACAGATAGTGACTACCGGATAGATTCGGGGGCTGTTTTTCGCTAAGCGAAAAGCAGCCCCCGAATGCTTAAGCATACAACCATTCACGGCAGTGCAGGAGGGTACGAAAAATATCAAGTTTTTAAAGTAAAAGGCTTCGTTCATATTTTAAAGCGATAGATAACCGTATCATCCATATCATTCCTCACACCGTATATATAATTTTCATCCAGACAGAGGTTGTGTATCGGAAAAGGGAGTATATATTTTTTTATTTTCTTTCCCTCCCAGTCAAAACAAAGAACCTCGTTTGAACCCTTGTTTAAACTAACAATCTCATTATAGCTCTGTGCCGAATAGGTAAAGCAAATAAACTCATCCGAAACGGCTATATTCATCAGTCCGGCAATACTTTCATGGTCATTAATCGTGTACCGATCTGCTTTTTTCCATACCTGAGGTATATGCTTAAAAGGACTTACATACGTTCTGTCTAAGCCTGATTCACCAACGGTGTAGATTTCAAAAATGTCGGAAGAAAAAGTCAGCACAACGAATTTTCCCTGTTTGCTATTACTCTTCATCTTTCCTTGAAAAACACTTCCTCTGTATATTCCACTCACTTCGCCACAATCGAAAGGATAGTCAAACGGACAAGCTTCAATTTCATTCGCTGAGTTGAGCAGCCCCAAACGCCCCTGCTTAAATGATCCGAGAAAGATTTTTCGATTATTCACCAAAGCAAAACGCCCCGGCCTGAAATCAACCGTGTACGGATACGCCTCTTCGGTGGTACGCAGCGTATCCTTGTTTTCTAATAGCTCGGAAATAGGAACAAAGTTGATCTCTTTCTTCATTTTACTTAAGAAAACAAGCTGAGACTTTGAGGCGGTAAAATCAGATCCAAAGTCAAGATACTCACCCGGTGCATCGCCTATACGCCCCCATCTGCGAAGTAGTTTTCCGTTATCAACATCAATAAAGGAGTAGTTGTACTCGTCATTCATATGCTCTGTTATCAGTATACCGTCAACAATTTCAAGGTTTGTTATCATTCCAAACGGTTCATTCTTATCAGAATAAAGGCTGTCATAGTTCGAGACTTTCTCTACTGTATCGAACGAATCAATAGTCGTATGCGACTCTCTGCAAGCACTGCACACAACGATAAATAGGTATATAAAGTGTTTTTTCATTCCTTGTTCCAATCATATTCTACGATATGATAGTCGGGTGTTTTACTTATCCCATATATTTTCTTACGTTTTTTATCCACACAAAATGTAAATATGGGGTCGTTGAGTACATATATATTTCCCGGAGTTCCATCCCACGAGAAAGAGAACATCTTGGTACAATAAGAGCTATGATCTTTCTCATCAATGTACCCCCCATTGTACAAAACCAAGAAATGATCGCCGGCATGCTTAGGCGAAAAATAGGCGTCTCTATTTCTTCCTTTCACAGGACTGGAAGATAGGTTTTCTCCGTCGCTCGTTTCATTGAAATAAGCGAAAAAACGTTCAGGACCGTGCATCCTCTTCTCGAGCAGACCGTTGGAATTATATATTTCTATCAGATCAGTCATATAATAACAAATAGCTGTTTTATCCTTTCCATTGGTAATAAACCCCATATAATAAGCGTCTGTTTTTTCGATATCCGAATAGGAAATAGAAGATGATGGAAATTCGGCAAACTCCCCTACCTTCTTCCCATCCATATTGAAAACGTACAATTGCCGCTCTTTGAAATACGGATAGCCAATCATATTATTGCCCAATACTTGCATTCCCGAATTGAGACTCTCTTCGAGTTTCAATTTGGATATCGGTTCTGGATTCGGATTTTTAATAAAATCCTCTACATCGGATGTATATGCAACGGATGTTGCCATATCCAGAATCTGCACATTCAAGCCATCATTCTCTATAAATTCGGGCATAAGCATTTCATCTGGTCCTTGTCCTCTCATGAGCCGTTCGCCGATTTTCTCTTTCGTATGCACATTGTATACATTACATAGCTTTGTTCCACTTGTTTCCAAGGTTATTAATATTGAGTCGTACACCTGAATAGCACTCGGGTGCATAACTAAATCATTAAACTCCAACGTTTTGCCTGCTATACTTATTTCCTTGTCAAAATCAGCAAAGCCAAAAGTCTGAGCATCTTGATACTTATCCTTTTGAGAACAAGAGAGTAATGTATATGCTCCAAATAATAGTAAGATGTATTTATTCATAAAAAAGACTGGTTGCCGGTGTCAAATAGTTCTTTGCATCCTCTCTGTAAACTTCTTGCTATTCTGCATTTCCTCTAACTTTCAACTGAAATGGACTACCTTCTGCATTACAGAATATAGTGACAGTCTTATTAAAGTGTTCAGGGTGTTCGGCTTTATATCTTACTTTCAGAGTCAGATTTTTATCGGGTTGAACTGGTTCTTTCGAGTATTCTACTGTGGTACAACCACAAGAAGTAGAAATACCTTCAATTACTAATAATTCATTTCCCGTATTAGTTAATATAAAATCAGCCACCTGCTCCTGCTTCCAGTTAAAAGTTTCCAAATCGACTCCCATTCTATCAAAAGTAATATTCGTTTGTATTTTTTGAGTGGATAGCATCGGTTTCTCTCCTCTGATAATTTTAAAATACAATTCTTTTACTTTAGGATTGTGGACAGGATTCCCCATTGCAATCACCCTATTATCTTTATTTAGCAGAAAAGTTTGGAACATCATATTGGATGGAAAATGATTTAATTTATTGAAAAAATCTTTTTCATCAATACAAACAGGGTAATTAAAATGAGTTCTTTTCAGTAATCGAATTAAGTCCGTTTTACCATCATGTACAGGATTAAAGAAAAACATACATGGGACACTTGCACCGGAAATAGAATCAAGGGTGTTGATAAACTCACTCCACCCCGGCAGTTGCAATTTACAACTCATACAACCTAATGAATCAACATAAGTTACAATAGCATACTTTTCGTTCTTAATATTAAATTTCCGTAATCCTTTCTTCTCATACGATATAAAAGAGGTAGAAACGGGAAATAAAATGATTCTGTTATTCCACTCTTGTATTAAATGAGTAACCTTTTCCTCTTCTGTTTCTTTGCACGCTGCAGAAAAAGCAATTATAAGTAACAAATACAGCCAACGTGTCATCATTTCAAATAATATTTTAATATCACAGGATTATCATCATCTTCCAATTGTTCCATTTTATTAATTTCTTCGGGTGACATAAAGTTACGATCTACAAATTTGTAAACCATGTTGGGTTCGCAAAGTGAAAGTAAAACATTATCAACAATACCAAAACAAGGATACATAAGAAAAGGCTCTCCTTCTTTCAACAAAAAGCCTTCTTTTTGTTTTCTATTGTAAATATAATGACTGCCAAACCCTTTCTCCGTCTGCCCTAAGTAAATATATACATAATCATCATCGAAGAATTTGAGTAGTGGCAAAATATGATTGGATGTCCTCAAATATAGATTTCTTTCTAGAGTCTCACTCATTATTTCATCTTTTTCTTTATCTGTATCAGTTCTTTTTCCCCATGCAGATCCTGGCAATCCATCTGGCTTCACTTCGGCATCTCCAAAGTCCAGATACATAATAGGAGTGAGTTTTTTCTCCTTCGCATCTATCTGATAAAAATAGTAATTAAGTCCAATAGGTACAAAGTAAAATTGATCGCCAATATGATAAAAACAGGTACGTAACATTGTATTTCCTGAAATAGTTCCTTCATAATTAGTATTAACAGTCTGCTGTTTCGTCAAATTAACGAATGACACTTCTTGATTTGTCCATAAAGAAGGATATGTACAAATATAATTATCAGCATCTAAAGCCTTCATATAATTTGTAGGAAACTCCGGTTTAAACTTTCTTTTAGCCAGCAATTCAAATGTTGGACTATAGGTGTATATACTACCGTAGGGACTAAACAGATCTATACCTTTTAAATAAGGATTTAAATTGATATCTATAACCATCGCGTACTCTTCGGGACCTTGTCCCTGCCTTTTTTTTGAATTTGCAATATATTTTCCATTCCCTAAAAATGTATATACTATTTGATCACTGGTATAAATAACATACATATCCATATTGCTATCATAAATGGTTTTATTGCACCTGTACAGCAAAGATGAATCAGTGGTTTCTAATGGTACAATCTCTATTTTCTCTAAAAACGATGAGATATCCTGAGAGACTTTATTAACTTCTACTGGTATTACTTCAACACCATCAGTTAGATTATTTTTCTTCGGCGAACATGAGAAGATAATAATCAGCAATATTATCAAGTTTATAGCTTTCATTCTTTTCAGTTTAAATTTGAGGCTATACTAAGTATAGCCTCGTTAAATTTCGTAAATCACGGGCAAGGAGTAACACATTTAACACTCTGATAACCAACAAAATCACAATCATTCCAACGAATACTCATTCTAAAGCAATCGTTCCCCAAGTACGCCCAACAGTAACCGGGGGAAGTATGTTTACTTTGGTTACAAGTTATTCCTCCTTCTCCCCCTTCTCCTCCTTCGCTAGTAGAAGCTAAAGCTTCTATATTAGCTAGGGCCAAGTCCGATAATTCCACATTGGTATGTGATCTATATACATTGTAACCAGCAAGCATTGCCACAGCAACTACGAGCATTACACCCACTATTTTCTTTTTCATAATTTTCTTATTATAAATTTGAATTGTTTAATAAACCTGTATCTATCCTTTCAACAGTACTGCAAATCATATTTGCTACAAATCATAATTACTTCTATCTTTACCAACCTCCTTTTTTACGAAGTTATGGAACAGAGGGTCTGTAACAATCCGGCAAAATTAAGAAACTCACCACTCTGCTCCTTTTTAAATAACTAAATCCTCTCTCTTCATTCAGAAACTGTTTTGAATTTATCAGTTGGCTCTGTTTAACATAATCTGTATCAGAGTCAGGTATAGTAACAACTACCAGAGCTAAGCCAAGTATATCAGTGATAACATATTGTTTTCGTCCGTATCCTTTTTCCCACCATCAATACCACTTACCTGCCCGAAGCTGTGAGAAGTCTTCACGCTTCGACCGCCAATCACAAACTGGGATTTTTATACTTGCCACTCTGAATTATTAGAGAAATAATATAAAACTAATGTTGGTTAAGGGGTTCAGTGATTCTATATACTCTTTGGTTGCTAACCGGACAATCAAGAGAGCCTATACCTATACATCGTATTGCAATATTCCCTTCTCCTGCTGCTAATGCTTCTATATCCATTAGTAACATATCGTTTTGTCTATGCCCCTCATTTTGCACAAGAGCTGCTGTAAATAGAATTATGAGCAAAGTTCCTCGCAATTTGCTGCGTTTTAATTTAATGTTCATATTATCAGATTTTTATGGTTATGAAACAAAGATAAATTCTGGAATTTACTCTTCCAAGACATAGGAGTCACAAAATGAATCATAAAATAGATCAAAATCACATTTACAGTCATAATCAGCATAGAAGAAACAAAAGATAAGTAGCTATAAATAAGCATTTAGCATCTATTAAATTTGCATAATCATCAGATTTGCTTATTTTTGCAGATAAACACCTTAAAAACACAAACACATGAAAAAAACGGCTATTTACTTTCTAAGTGTGCTTTTCCTATTCATTGGAGGAGCAATTTACATAACCATATATAATGGTTTAGAACATACGAAAACCAATATTCAGGAACAAATTCAATCTCTTTTACAGGAAGCGATACAAGAGAATGCCTCTTTTAGAACGAAAGACATTCCTTTCTGGGGAGGCAGCCATGAACCGGAAAAAATAGGAACTTATCAACGCTACAAAATCACACTACAAGACACTACATATATTTGTTATAACAAAATAACAGATATTGAAACAACCTTGTCTAAGGAACGGCAGGTTTATTTGCTATCGACGAGGGCCTTGCATAGTGAAGATGTACGGAGATGCTTTGAAAAGCTGTTAAATAAGAGAGGCATTCATGCTCCCAACGCAGTCTACATACATGCAAAAGATTACCGCAACAAAATACGCACAGACATGGCTCAGAGCATGCCGAAAATGAACCTGAATAGCCGCGTGCATTATGCGATTCACGAAAGTTTGAACCACATTTCATACTTTGGATACGTGGATTATTCCGGCTACACACTTTGGCGACTAATGCCTAAAGCGCTTATATACGATCTATTGGCACTGGAAGTCATCATCTTAAGTGGCATTCTTTTCATATACATCGTCTTATTAAAACGAAAAGAAATACCGGAAGAAAATAGGAACAACGACGAAATAATCTCCACGAGCAACATAGAAGAGGAGGAGGCACTTCCGCTAGAGGTAGCAACGTTACGTTTGCACGGTCATTTTCTACTACATGGAGAAAAAAGAATAAAACTGCCTCAACAGTTACGCGACCTGATGCAAATGTTCATGAAAGCAAAAGAAAACCGTGTAGAGAAAATAAAACTAAAGAGGTATTGGACGAAAAAGCATGGCGAAGATGCACAAAGCAATATGACCACTGCCATCTATCGACTCAATAAACGATTGGCCGAAACGAAGGTTCCGTACAAAATAGCCATAGATATGGAAAATAAGGACTTTTATCGCCTGCAAGTACAATCAATTAAATAATAAACTACCCGCTTCCACTCTTTACTCTGCGAATAGTTGAGCGAAAACGGGTAGACTATACTTTGTTAAAACGTCAGAGGTCAATATCCGTCTAAAGGAATCTTAACCATACCATCGAATACGGGTTTAACCGGTGTATGCAACTTCTGTTCTTTTCCCTTTATGGAGTACGCAGCAATGCTACGACTTTGAGGTAGTATATCTATGCCGGTAATCATTTTCACTGCTTCGGCATATAAAAACTCTCTATCCGACCCATACTCTCTAAAGATATAGAAGGTTCCTTCTTGTTGAAACGGATTGGTTTCGTCAATCCCCTTGTCGGGCATGAAACCGGCTTCATAGTCTCCAAAGCCTTTAGCGTTGTAAGATTGGAATGTAATGGGATACAGTATGTATGTATTTCCCTTGGCAGTTATCATTTTGGGTTCCATACCCACATTCTTTCCTGTTGTTTTTTCGCCGATAAGAGTAACTTCCACATTGATGCCTTTCAACGAGTTAATAACAAGCTCGCTCGACGAAGCAGTACCACTACCTACTAGGCAATAAACATGGGTGAGCCCTAAATCGCCGGCAGCGAGTGATGTGCCTAAGTTCCGGTAGTTATCGTACATAAAGTACTCATCGTCACGTTTGTCGTTCATTGCTTTCATCCGGGTGGCATTGTAGCGCAGGCTTGAAAAGACTTTGTTGGTAGCCGAGGCACCGGCAATACATGAAGCAATCAAATTGGCAGACATCGTGTGTCCCCCCCCGTTATATCGTAAATCCAGAATAAGATCAGTAATGTTTTGGCTTTTGAAGTACTTGAATGCCTCGAATAATTCTTCATCAAAAGCTGCATCGAAGCTACTGTAAACGAGATAGCCAATTCGGTGGCCATTGAGTTCTTTGACTTGTTTGAGGATAACAGGGTCAACATACATCGGTGTAGAGGTAATCGACGTCTGCTTATGATCATAGTCTGTAATCTGGAGGGTAGATGCTGAACTTGGATACAGCAACCCCATATAATAAGCATTGACATTGCCGGGAGTTAGGTCTTCACCATTAATCTGTGTAATGATACTACCGCGTTTCAAACCGGCAGCTTTGGCAGGGGAATTAGCATACACGCCTTGAATACAGAAATTAAAAACATTGTTTTGTAAGTACACTGCACTAATTCCAGTGATTCCGAAGCTGTACTCCAATTCTTTTTCCACTAATCTGGTACTGCGGGATGAGGGTATTGAGTTTTTCTTTTCGATAAACGAGAAGATTCTATATTCATCGGGAGAGGTAAATTTCTTGTCCAATGTATTGGTTTTCATGCTTCCTAGTGCATCGTAAAAGAAACTCATGTAGTCTTTTGTAAAGTCCAGTTGCAAGGTTTTATATTCGTCATTCCAAAGATACATCTCCCGCAAATATTGATCAACCTGAACATTGATCTCCATATCTTCGGAAACGGCATCCCCTGATTTATTTTGAATAACCAGAAAGCTTTCCGACTCGTATCCTTTCACTTTGATGATGATGGTGGCAGTGCGCGACGCATTGGTCGTTGTAGCCGCCATGATGCGCAACGTGCTTTTTCCGGACTTACCTTCTGTATCCAACAGTTTGCACCATTCCGATCCGGAGGCTGCAGTCCACTCGCCATTGGCATTGAAACTGACCGTTAGTTCTTTTCCCAGAGTAATTTCAAGGGCTCTGCCTTTCTGCCAACTTTGGTCGGTTATTCCACTAACTGATTTATCTTCATCGTCTTTACAAGAATTAAAACTTGCAACGACCAATAGCATACATAAGATACTAATACAACGCAATGCTTTCATACTTTTAATTTTAGGAATTGCCAAATTTACCATTAATTTCGTAACAAAAGAATAATTATCGAAAAATATTCTAAACGTCTTATACCAAAACTCCGGTTGCGTGCTTCATAAACTGAATGGAGAACCGCATACAACAGGTTAAAAAAAAGAGAGCATACCGTCGATGCAGTATGCTCTCTTTCTTATAAATTATTAAACTCTTATTTCTTTTTAGGAGTTTCCTTTTTGCAACAAGCTTTGCCATCTTTCTTGCAATCGGCTTTCTTTGTGCAGTCTTTCGTGTCTTTCGTGCATTCTTTTTTGTCTTTCTTGCACTCGGCTTTTTTAGTACAGCACTCTTTCTTTGTTTCTTTCTTCACCTCTTGGGCGTTGACAGTAGAGAAAGCGCACATTGCTGCAACGAAAGCAGCACAAATCATTAATTTTTTCATACGATTAAATCTTTAAAGTGAATAACTAAACTTGTTTAAAATCTGAGAATACAAAGAAAGCATCTTTTTGCATAAGTTGTTAGCTTATAATTCTTATCAAATGATAAAAAAGATTACTTTTTCTCTAATTCGCTCAATGAATCCATCTTTTTCTTCTCGAGGAACTCATAAATTCCCGAAAGATGTTCAGTAACTTTCTTGTTTCCAAACTCGTATACTTTCGTCACCAATCCATCCAGGAAGTCACGGTCGTGAGATACGACGATGAGTGTACCATCAAAATCGACAAGGGCCTGTTTGAGAATATCCTTCGTTTTCAAGTCAAGGTGATTGGTAGGCTCATCGAGAATAAGCAAGTTAACCGGTTCGAGCAACAATTTGATCATGGCCAAACGCGTGCGCTCACCACCCGAAAGTACTTTCACCTTCTTCATCGACTCTTCGGGACCACCAAACATGAAAGCACCGAGTAAATCGCGAATTTTGTTACGAATATCGCCAACGGCCACATCGTCGATTGTTTGGAATACGGTGAGATTTTCGTCAAGTAATGATGCCTGATTCTGTGCAAAATAACCAATCTGAACGTTATGACCAAGTGTCAATGTTCCGTCGTGCTCAATCTCCTTCATGATACACTTTACCAACGTTGATTTACCCTCGCCGTTCTTGCCCACAAAGGCTACTTTATCGCCTCGCTCGATGGTTAGTGAAGCATTGCTGAAGATGTTCTTCTCGCCATAGGTTTTACCAACCGCATCCATCGTTACGGGATAGTTTCCCGAACGGGGCGAGGGAGGGAACTTTAAACGAAGAGCCGAGGTGTCTTCTTCATCCACTTCGAGAAGTACCAATTTTTCGAGCATCTTCACGCGGCTCTGCACCTGAAGTGTTTTCGAATAAGTACCTTTGAAACGTTCGATAAATTCGGTGGTTTCGGCAATGAACTTCTGCTGTTCGTCAAACTGTTTTTGTTGTTGCACCCGGCGTTCGGCACGCAGCTGTAGGTATTGAGAATAGTTTACTTTATAGTCGTAGATACGCCCCATAGTTACCTCAATGGTACGGGTCGTAATGTTGTCGACAAACTTACGGTCGTGGCTGATAACGACCACCGCCTTGCCGTTGCCGATCAGGAAGTCTTCGAGCCACTGAATCGACTCGATATCGAGGTGGTTGGTAGGCTCGTCGAGCAACAGTACATCGGGGTTCTGAAGCAGCAATTTGGCCAGTTCGATGCGCATACGCCATCCACCGCTGAAGTCGCTGGTCTGCTTATTGAAATCTTCGCGAGTGAAGCCCAAGCCCAGAAGTGCCTTTTCAATATCGGCATCGTAGTTCGTCTCTTCGATCGAATAGAATTTTTCGCTCAACGTAGACACCCGCTCAATAAGTTCCATATAACTATCACTTTCGTAGTCTGTGCGGGTTTCGAGCTGGCGATTGATTTCGGCCATCTCGGCTTCCATCTCATGCAGATGGGCAAAAGCCTGTGCTGTTTCCTCGAATACGGTACGACCATCCTCGGTCATAAGGTGTTGGGGCAGATAGGCGATAACGCATTCTTTCGGAGCCGAGATCTTACCGCGAGTGGGTTGACGAGTACCGGAAAGGATTTTGAGCAGCGTACTCTTTCCTGCTCCATTCTTGCCCATAAGAGCAATACGGTCCTTCTCATTAATTACAAAAGAAATATCACTGAATAAGGTGGTGCCGCCGAATTCTACGGCCAGTCCGTCTACTGAAATCATATTGGTTGTTTAAATTGAGGCGCAAAGATACGCATTTATATCATTTTATTTTATAACTTGCGCGCAGAAATAAGCACTATGACGTATAGCAGAAAGCAAAATGTAGATTATTATGGAAAATGAGGAAATAAAAGAGTCGCGTCCTTTAATATTAGTCGCTGAGGATGACGACAGTAACTTTAAATTAATAAAAGCCATTATTGGAAAAAAATGTGAACTATTATGGGCTAAAAACGGTGAAGAAATCATTCAATTATTCCGCGAAAACAGCAAAGAAGCCCAAGCCATTCTGATGGATATAAAAATGCCTATCATGACCGGATTGGAAGCCACCACTGTGATCCGTTCTGAGGACAAGGAAATTCCGATTATCATGCAAACAGCTTATGCTTTCAGCTCGGATAGGGAGAATGCAATGCGCTGCGGAGCCACAGAGGTTTTAGTAAAACCCATTACGCTGGGCATACTAAGAGGGTGCTTGTCTAACTACCTCCCCAACATTACATGGTAATGCCGAGATAATCAGTCTTTCCGTTTTGACGGTATATTTTACCTCTATGCAGAGACAATAATTTCTTTCGATATAAGAGTACGTACTCTATGCGCTAATAACTAGTATATTAACACAGCATAAAGTACGTACTTTTGGTATGCAAGAATACGTATTCATTAAACAAACTGATTATCAATAAGATAAAGAACTAAAAACATCTTCTGATGCTATTTAAGGCTATCCGAAGAGTCATGAATTTTCAAAAAGGAGTAAGATATAACAAGCAGAAAAGCCGCTTCATCACGAAGCGGCTTTTCTTGTTCAATTAATGTAAAGTCAAAAATTAGTAGTCATCCTCGGGCCACCCGGTGTAGCGCCAACCTTCGACGGTATAAACCACACCCGGATCTTTTGTGGTGGTGTAGGTAAATGATATCTTATCGGCGATTGTACCCGAAGGTGCTTTAATTCCTTTAAGCTCTACTTTCGCATTCGTAATCGTAAACTTATGCGTAGAAGTAACCACATTGCCAGCTAGATTTTCTATATCGGTTGCACTAAACGTAAGGTTGGGCACATCACACGCAATTTTACCATTAATGGCATAAGCAGCAGCAGTGGTATAGCTACCGATACGAATCCAACATTTATCGGCATCATTATTGGTGGTGTTGGAGAGCGTACAATAGCTATCGATGAGTTTTACTCCATTCTTCATGATAGAGACCACATACTGTCCGCCCAACGGGTGGATGGCTGTGTATTCAATATCATAATCTCTGTCTTCGGAGTTGCAAGACACCAGTGAAAGGGTGGCAAGCAAAAAGAGGCATATATATGTTATCTGTTTCATAAACTTATGTATTTGAATTGATTATTTATTCTTAGCTACTTGCCACCACATAGGCTCGTCGAGATTCTTTGTTTCAGGTGCATTGGGATTGTACTGCGACGAAGCCGTAGGCACCAACATGCGGCGAGGGAAAACATTCGTAGCAAGAACGGTAGAACCCGGAGCAACCAATGTGCCAAGCTCATATCCGGGAGTCAATTTGTGATCGCCGGGAGTATTGGATGCACGAACGGTAAGTGCGGTACTGATTGTAGGAATACCGGTACGGTTGCGATCGAACACACCGTCGAGTGAGTTGGCTCCTGCATACGATACCCATTTTTGCGTAAGAATCGATTTCAACATCGTATCCATAGAGGTGTCATTGAAGGCATAAGGTCCTCCGGCAGCAATAAAGGAGGCAGCTTTACCCCTGGAAGATTCCCAACGGTCGAAAGCAGCAGTAACTCCTGCCTCGTACTTGGTACGAGCCATCGCTTTATTATCCAAACGTGCGTAAGCTTCGGCTTCGAGTAAGAGTATTTCGGCTTTATTCATCAGGTAAACAGGATCGCTATAGGCCTGCTTGTAGCGAGATGATTGAGCCAAAGGGATTAGGGTCAAACTGGGTTTGGTTCCACAGGGAAGCCCCTCGTACATACTGCTGTATGGCAACGATTCGCTAGTTCCCGAATCTGCAGTACGTTCGTAGAGATTAACAATGCGCGGATCATTATAGGTAAGCAGGTATTCGTTGAGCGTATGGCAGGCACGAACATTCTCTTTCGTATTGAGCTGACGGATATTGTATTCGTAGAACGGATTGCCTTTATTGCTGGCATCTTCAAACACCGTCATCGCACAATCTGCTTCGTGAAATCCACCGGCGGCAAGCAATGCTTCGATGGCTGCACGATTGGTTGTAAAATCACGCATCAGAATCTTCAGTTTCAGGTTCTTGGCGAAAGCAATCCATTTTTTAATGTTTCCACCCATAAACATATCATACTTACCGAGCGTAGGATTTGTTTCATTCAAAGCATCGGCCTCTTTGGCAAGAGCTTCATTGACCATAGCCAGAATACCGGGATAAACAACCGTTTTACTATCATCGTACTTTGGGTAAGGATATGCTTTGATATCCAACGCTTCGGTAAAGGGGATATCTTCGTACAAATCGGTAAGCATCTGGAAGTTATAAGCCATCAATATTTTACTGACAACCCAATAGTTCCAAGCGCTGCGATCCTCAGACTGCTTGATGATCTCGGCCAAGTCGGGCAGTGTATTGGCATAAGCATTGGTAAAGAAGGCATTGAACGAACTTACCGAAAGGCTGTAGTTAACCAAGGTATTGTACTGGTTGGTACTGTTTCCTTGTGTGGTATGTTGCAGCCACATAGTACCGATGGTGCATCCGTTCCAACCCAGTTGGGCAACGGTAGAAGCGCAGGCCGACGGCAAAAGCGCCTCTATGTTTACCGAAGTCGGATAATTAGGATTGTCGTTAATATCGAGAAAACTTTCGCACGACGACAACGATAAGGTGCCTATTAGAAAGGCGGCTAAATATGTATACTTTTTCATTGATTCATTCGTTTTGAGTAATTAAAATACAACTTTCAGACTACCACCAAAGTTACGTGTAGTGCTGGTTCCGGTCGTTTCTCCAAATTCGGAGAGCAGATCGTTACCCAAGTTACTGGCTTCGGGGTCGATATAGTTATTCTCTTTCGGAGTAAACAACAGTAAATTACGTCCTACTACACTAACAACAAGCTGTTTGATAGGTGTTTTATCGAGTAGTTTCTTGGGGAAGGTATAAGAAAGCGAAACTTCGCGCAATTTAAAATAATCCTTCGGCAGAATGAACTCACGACGAGCCTGCGGGCTATATGAGTAGTTACCCTGTGCATAGTTCATATTGGCATTGTAAATAGGAATGTTGTTTTCAACATACTTACCACCGACTACCTTTACAGAATGTGGATAGATGAAAGCGTTGCGTTCATTGAATACCGTTTGTGTAGAGTTTCCGTTGAAATGGGTAATGTAAGAGGTATTAGAGAGGATATAACCACCCTTACGCCAATCTGCCGTAGCACTGAACGTAAAGTTCTTATATTTCAATACCGTATTGAAACCCATCACGAAATCGGGTTGAGAGGAACCTACGTACTCTTTTTCTGTCTGGCTATCGGATTGAAAACCATTATTATTGACAATGGTATAACCAAAGAACGGACTACTCTCGTCGGTTACTCGGTTGGCCATCGGTATACGATACTGAGCAACCGGACCGCCTACTTTGAGCACATAGTCCACACCACGCCAAGTGGTATAGGTGTATTCGTCAAGACCATCCCATAACTCTTTTACTTTACTCTTATTTTTGGAGAAGGTAGCGCCCAAGGTCCATTCCCAATCGGTAGTGCGCAACGGAACGACATTAACCATCAATTCCACACCCTTGTTTTCGATCTTTCCTACATTACGGGTTTCGAACACATAACTGGTTTCGGGAGCCAATGTGGCAGATATAATCTGATTCTTTGTTTGCTTATTGTAGTAAGCAAAGTCTACCGTAAGGCGATTACCAAAGAAATTGCCCGATACACCAAATTCATATTCGGTCGTTATCTCAGGCTTCAACGTCTTACTGCCTACCGTATTATTAGATGTCATACCCAATACTCCTCCAAAAGGCAGTGAAGTATAATAGTTATAACTGGAGGCTGTTCCGGCAAAATTGGCCATGCGATACCAATCACTTGTTTTATATACATCGGCATCATTACCGGTTTGTCCAATAGCAGCGCGTACCTTAAGGAAATCTACTTTATTTTCTTTCAGCTTCGGGAAAAGCTCAGAAAGAATGACCGAGGCGTTGGCACCACCATAAAGGAAACTGTTATCGCCCATTGGCAAGGTCGACGACCAGTCGTTACGACCCGACAAGTTCAAGAACAGAAACTCTTTATAACCTACCTCGACTTGTGCAAAGGCAGCGATAAGACGACGCTTCGAGGTATAAGAGTCGGCAACGGCAGCAGAAGAGGTGTTGAGCAGGTTGTACCAACCTTCAATCTCCAATCCGTCTACCGTACCACCCGTATAGCCGTAGGTACGTTGATTCAGGTTCCAACCGGCTGTTCCGTTAAGTGAGAAGTCGCCCACTTGATAATCGGCCGAAAGGAATGCGGTAGCATCAATCTGAGAACGATCATAGCGAAACTCCGAATAATGACCTATCTCTTCCGACTTGCCTCCTGATTTGCTATACGAGCCGTTAGCGTATTTCAAAATAGGATTCGAGTTCTCTATACGATAATTGGTAAAATCGCCACCTAAACGACCGGTTGCCTTCAATCCTTTAATCAACTCGTAAGAGAGTTCGTACTTACCGAAGATACGATCGTCCTGATAGTTATATTTATAATTATCGATCATCCAATATGGGTTCTGCGCATACCAGGTATAATAATTGTTGGTATTATAGCGCACATCGTTATAGTCTTTCTGTTCGACGAAGCTAACATCGACTGCGTGCTGCAACAACTCCATATCCATACCTTCGGTACGGCGAATATCTTTACGAACATAGTTCAGCGACATATCCATCGTGAGGCGTTTCGTATTTACATATCCGCGCACCGAGAAGGTGTTACGGGCGTATTTATCTCCATCGAGAGGCAAAATACCACTCGACGAAAGATTACCATACGAACCAACGACGCCCACATTCTCGTTTCCATAACGTAAAGTGATGTTATTATTGGTTTCGAAACCGGTTTGATAAAAGTCACGCAGGTTATGCTCTACATACGAGAAGGGTTTTACCATCGGGTCTTTTAATTTGTTTGACCCCCACTCGTGCATAGTGCCATCCAATGCAGGTCCCCAAGATCCGTTCTCGGCACGATCCCATGATCCCCAACCTTGACCGAAACGGTCTTGCGTCTGCATAACACGCAATACGTTGGAGGCTGAGAACGTTCCGTCGTACGAAATGGATAACTTTTCGATGCCGGCCTTCTTGGTAGTAACCATAATTACACCATTGGCAGCACGCGATCCGTACAAAGCAGTAGCCGAAGCACCTTTCAATACGGTAACCGACTCTACATCGTCGGAATTGATATCATTGGCACCATTACCAAAGTCGGCAGCATTGTTACCAATGCGACCATTGTCGAGAGGCACTCCATCAACAATATAAAGAGGAGAGTTACTATTGAGCGAGGCAATACCACGCACCAATACTTTTTGTGATGTTCCTGTATTACCGGCAGTGGAAATTTGCACACCTGCTACCTTTCCGGTCAATCCGCTCATTACCGAACCCGATTTGGCCACGTCCAAACGATCAGATTTAACGGTAGAAGCGGAATATCCAAGCGTTTTCTCACTACGCTTCATACCCATAGCTGTTACAACGATTTCATCCAACGCTTTGGCATCCGATTGCAACGTAATTTTCATGATTCCTTTCTGAATGGCCACATCTTGCGAAACCATACCTACATAAGATATACGCAATGTTTTGGCCGTTTCCGGAACATTAATAATCGTAAACTTGCCATCAATATCAGTTACCGTTCCTAACGTAGTACCGCTAACTAAAATGGATGCTCCCACAACTGGCTCCCCGTCCTCTGCCGAGATAACAACACCTGTTACCTTGGAGGTTTGAGCCGTAACCAGACCAACGCCTATGATAAGGCAGATCAGAAACAACTTAAATCTTTTTTTCATAAATACGTCTTAATTTTAACTAAATCATTCTCTCTTTCTCGCTTTAAAAGTTATCATAATAGAAAAATAACGATCATTAGGTTAAATTTGTTTGCGGAAAATGCAGTTATTTTATATATAATATTATCTTTGTTCGTTATTTAATGATGATATGAAACAAAAGCGGGCTATTTACTTACTTCTTTTCCTCGTCAGCATGGTTATGTTGGTGATGCCCGTTATACCCCATCATCACCATGCCAAAGGAGTGATTTGCCTGAAAAATGATCTAACTTCCGAACAACAGTGTCCGATACATCATCAAAACGAAGATACTTGTTGCGACAGCGGATGCATGGCACATTTCGACTCTTCGACACCCAATGTGCAAACAGACAGTGTACACCCACAATATGTTTTTGTGACTACACTCTTCACCAACTACCTCATTGAAACCCTCCTTCAGCCTCAGGAAAGCTGTATCGATCGCGATGCCGCCTACCTTGAGCGACTACACGGCGCGAATGTTCTTCGTGTCTTCGGTCTTCGTGCGCCCCCGTGTGTGGTAGCGTAAACACGCTTTTACAAGCAAACTATCACAGATTACTCATTTTATCATTTATCCATAATGAAGAAACTTATCTTTATGGGAACTCTTGCGTTATTTGCATTGGGTTCTTGCAACACCCCCACGGGCAATGGTCACGAAGGCCACAATCACGAAGCTGAAGCTGATAATCACAGCAAAGAGAGTACAACGACAGCGCACGAAGACGAAGAAGAGAGCGGTGAGCATGCCGACGAAATCGTTTTCCCGAAAGAGAAAGCCGATGCAGCCGGAGTACAGGTACATACCATCGAACCGGTCGTATTCGAGCAAGTCATTAAAACCAGCGGACGGGTACTGGCCGCACAAGGCGATGAGTCGGTAGCCGTAGCCACCGTAGCAGGTGTGGTTTCCTTTCGCGGACAGGTAACAGAGGGCATGAGCGTGGCTCGTGGCACAACTCTTGTGACTCTCTCTTCGAACAACATTGCGGATGGCGACCCCGTACAGCGTGCCCGCATTGCTTATGATATTTCTAAAAAGGAATACGAACGCATGAAGGCGTTGGTAAAAAACCAAATCGTCTCAGACAAAGAGTTCGCCCAAGCAGAACAGAACTACGAAAATGCACGGTTAAGCTACGAAGCATTGGCGCGCAACCACTCGACAGGGGGACAAGCAGTGACTGCTCCCATCGCAGGTTTCGTAAAAAACATCTTGGTCAATGAGGGCGATTATGTAAGCATCGGCCAGCCTTTGGTGAGCATTACACAAAACCGTCGGCTCTTTCTGCGTGCAGAAGTATCGGAGAAGTATTATCCGGCACTACGCACCATCGGATCGGCCAACTTCCTGACACCGTATGATAGCAAGGTCTATGCACTTCGTGAACTGAACGGTCGGTTGCTATCGTTTGGAAAGGCTACCGGCGACGGATCGTTTTATGTGCCGGTAACCTTCGAGTTCGACAATCGGGGCGATATCATTCCCGGATCGTTTGTCGAAGTGTATCTGCTGTCGAAACCGATGGAGGGTGTAATCGCCTTGCCGCGAACAGCATTGACCGAAGAGCAGGGCAGCTTCTTTGTGTACCTGCAACTGGACGAAGAGGGATACAAGAAACAGGAAGTGACACTGGGAGCCGACAACGGAAAACAAGTACAGATTCTTTCGGGTGTGAAAAGCGGTGATCGTGTTGTGACACAAGGGGCCTACCAAGTGCGGCTTGCATCGGCAAGTAAAGCCATACCCGGACATAGTCACGAACATTAAGCACGCTTCCATCATCAATAACTTAAGAAATTATGCTAAATAAAATCATACAGTTTTCACTGAACAACCGCATCCTGGTGCTTGTTGCCTCGATGTTGTTGCTCATTGGCGGCACTTATACCGCCATGAATACCGAAGTCGATGTGTTTCCCGACCTCAATGCACCGACCGTAGTCATTATGACCGAAGCCGGAGGTATGGCAGCCGAAGAGGTGGAACAGTTGGTGACGTTTCCTGTCGAAACAGCCGTCAACGGATCGACAGGTGTGCGCCGTGTGCGCTCCTCCTCTACCGCAGGCTTCTCTGTGGTATGGGTAGAGTTCGACTGGGGAACAAATGTATACCTGGCACGGCAGATCGTAAGCGAGAAACTCGCCGTAGCTGCCGAGTCATTGCCGGGAAACGTGGGGAAACCTACCTTAGGCCCGCAATCGTCTATCTTGGGCGAGGTGATGATTATCGGATTAACAGCCGACTCCACCTCCATGATCGATCTGCGTACATTGGCCGACTGGACCATTCGCCCGCGTCTGCTATCAACAGGGGGTGTGGCACAGGTGGCCGTACTGGGCGGTGAACTCAAAGAGTATCAGGTTCAACTCGATCCCGAACGTATGCGCCATTACGGTGTGTCGATGGACGAAGCACGTGCCGCTGCACAAGGCATGAACCAGAATGCAAACGGCGGAGTGCTCTACGAGTACGGCAACGAATACATCGTACGTGGTGTACTGTCGACATCGGATATCGAGCAGTTGGGACGTGCCGTGGTGAAACGAATCGGTACCATGCCTGTGATGCTCGACGACATTGCCGATGTGGTTATCGGCCCCAAAGCACCCAAGCTGGGTACTGCTTCGGAAAGGGGGAAACCGGCCGTACTGCTCACCGTAACCAAGCAACCGGCTACCAGTACGCTCGAACTGACCGACAAGATCGTTGCCTCGCTTGCCGATCTGCAAAAGAACCTCCCGGCAGATGTCAAGGTATCTACCGATATATTCCGCCAGAGCCGCTTCATCGAGAGCTCGATCAGCAATGTGCAGAAGTCGTTGTTCGAAGGAGGTATATTCGTCGTGATCGTCTTGTTTCTGTTTCTGGCCAATGTGCGAACAACGGTTATCTCACTGGTCACACTCCCACTCTCGATCCTCGTCTCCATCCTGACGCTGAACTGGATGGGGCTGACCATCAACACGATGAGCCTCGGCGGTATGGCGATTGCCATCGGTTCGCTGGTAGATGATGCGATTGTCGACGTAGAGAACGTATATAAACGACTGCGAGAAAACAAGATGCTGCCCGCAGAAGAGCGATTGAGCATCCGTCAGGTAGTGTTCAACGCCTCGAAAGAGGTGCGTATGCCCATTCTGAATTCGACACTCATCATCGTGGTGAGCTTCGTGCCGCTCTTCTTCCTCACCGGTATGGAGGGGCGCATGCTCGTACCGCTTGGCATTGCCTTTATCGTGGCACTCTTCGCCTCTACGGTGGTGGCATTGACGTTGACACCCGTGCTCTGCTCCTACCTGTTGGGGCGCGAGAAGGGCGATCGCATTCCGCGCGAGGCCTTTGTAGTGCGCCATCTGAAGAAGGTGTACGAACGGGCACTGCTTTGGGTATTGGCTCACAGACGCATCACACTGGGCAGCACCATTGCGCTCTTCCTCGTGGCACTGGGTTGCTTCTTCACCTTGGGGCGGTCGTTCCTGCCTCCCTTCAACGAGGGGTCGTTTACGATCAACATCAGTTCGCTACCGGGCATTTCACTCGAAGAGAGCGACCAACTGGGGCATCGAGCCGAAGAACTGCTGCTTGGCATCCCCGAAATACGAACCGTAGCCCGCAAGACAGGCCGTGCCGAACTGGACGAGCATGCACTGGGGGTAAACACCTCGGAGATTGAAGCCCCTTTTGAATTGAAAGATCGTTCGCGTGCCGAGCTGATGGCAGACGTGCGTGCCCGGTTGGCCACCCTGAACGGAGTCAACATAGAGATCGGGCAACCCATCTCGCACCGCATAGACGCCATGCTGTCGGGTACGAAGGCGAACATCGCCATCAAACTGTTTGGCGATGATCTGAACCGGATGTTCGCCTTGGGCAACGAGATCAAAGGAGCCATATCAGGCGTAGAGGGCATTGCCGACCTCAACGTAGAGCAGCAGATAGAGCGTCCGCAGCTCAAGATCGTGCCGCGACGCGAGATGCTGGCCAAGTACGGCATTACCTTGCCCGAATTTGGCGAGTACATCAATACGGCGTTGGCAGGCGAGGTAATCTCGCAGGTGTACGAGAAGGGGAAGAGTTTCGACCTCATCGTCAAGGTAAAGAACGATAGCCGCGACGAGATGGATAAGATACGCAACCTGATGATCGACACCGACGATGGGCAGAAGATTCCGCTATCGTACGTAGCCGAAGCGCAATCATCCATGGGACCGAACACCATCAGCCGCGAGAATGTAAAGCGCAAGATCGTGGTATCGGCCAACGTTGCCGGACGTGACCTGCGCAGCGTGGTCGAAGACATCCAGACGCAAATCGACGAAAAGGTAACGCTGCCCGAGGGTTACCACATCGAGTACGGCGGACAGTTTGAGAGCGAACAGGCAGCCAGCCGCACACTGGCGCTGACCTCGTGTCTGAGTATCGTGGTCATCTTCCTGCTGCTTTATCACGAGTTCCGCAACCTCAAAGAGTCGGCCGTTATTCTCCTCAACCTCCCTCTGGCACTGATCGGAGGCGTGTTTGCACTGATCATCACTGCGAGCGATATCAGCATACCGGCCATCATCGGATTCATCTCGCTCTTCGGTATTGCCACGCGCAACGGTATGTTGCTCATCAGCCACTACACCCACCTGCAACAGGTAGAGGGGATGGGCATACGCGAGAGCGTTATCCGCGGATCGCTCGACCGGTTAAACCCGATCTTGATGACGGCACTCTCGTCCGCCCTCGCACTCATCCCGCTGGCACTGAGCGGATCGCTGCCGGGCAACGAGATTCAAAGCCCCATGGCCAAAGTCATCCTCGGAGGATTATTAACATCGACCTTCCTGAACGGTTTCATCATCCCGATTGTTTACTTGATGATGCGCCGCAAAGAGAGCGATGCGCAAGCTCCGGAAGAAGATACGAACCCCATTAATGCATAACAATGAATATGAAACATATCAAGAGATTCACCACCGCTGCCCTCCTGGCTCTAAGCCTCGGAGCGGCGGCTCAGACCGACCACGGCATCGACCGCATACTCCGTGGCATCGAAACGAACAATAAGGAGTTGCAGGCCAATGCACAACTCATCGCCTCGCAGAAGCTGGCGGCAAGGAGCGACAACAACCTGGCCGACCCCACCCTGTCGTATGCCCATCTGTGGGGAAATAAGGACAAGAACAACACGATTGGCGAACTGGTAGTTTCGCAAGCGTTCGACTTTCCTACGCTCTATGCCAGCCGCGCACAGTTGAACCGTCTTCGCTCCACCGCCTTCGACGGGCAGCAGAAACGGATGCGCCAAGACATCCTCTTGCAAGCCAAAGAGCTCTGCCTCGACATCATCTGGCTCAAACAGCAGAAAGAGGTGCTGAACGAGCGAAGGAGCAATGCCGAGGAGCTGTCGAAAGTCTATGCCCGTCGCCTCGCCACGGGCGATGCCAACCGATTGGAGACGAACAAGATAAACCTCGAACTACTCAATGTAAAGACCGAAGCTGCCATGAACGAAACCGCTCTGCACAACAAGCTGGAGGCACTTACGGCTTTGAATGGCAATCAACCGCTGGCGGTCGAGCTCGCTACGTACCCCTCCGTAACGCTACCGGCAGACTATGAAGCCTTGCGCCGCGAAGCCTTGGCCACCGACCCTACGCTGCAAACACTGGCCAGCGAAAGTCTCGTAGCCCGTAAGCAGGTGGCGGTGAACAAACAGAACTGGCTGCCGCAGCTGGAGTTGGGTTATCGACGCAATACGGAGTCGGGCGAGCCCTTCAACGGTGTGGTGGTGGGCTTCTCCTTCCCCCTCTTTCAGAATCGGAACAAGGTGAAGGCAGCCCGTGCGCAGTCGCTCAACATCGATCTGCTCAAGGAGAATACCGCCACGCAGGTATCTTCGGAACTGACACAGGCGTACACCGAAGCGAAAAGCCTGTACGCCTCGATGGAAGAGTATCGGAAGACGTTCGAGTCGCAGCAAGACCTCTCCTTGCTCAAACAGGCATTGGCAGGGGGACAGATCAACATGATCGAGTACTTCGTGGAGCTATCGGTCGTGTATCAGAGCCGCCAGAACTACCTATTGCTGGAGAATCAGTACCAAAAGGCAGTGGCCAGAATCTATAAGGGATTGTTGTAGAAACGGGGAGAAAAGATAGGTCCGTCACTGTGATAGCCTTAGTGACGGACTGAGACTATCACAGTGACGGACTGAGGTTAGATCACCCTTACCTTCATCCTACATCAAGGTAAGGGTGGTGTAGGATGAAGGTATAGGTGATGCAGAATCGGTCTTGACCTTTAGAAAAGCGTCCGTATCTCGTCGGGCAGATAACCGCTGCGGATGCGCCACTCCTGTGGGTAGAGATTGTTGGCACGGTTGCCGATATTCTTCACAAAACCCAACGGAACTTGTTTGTACAGAAGTAACACATAACCGCGAGGGGCTGTTTCCGATAAGGAGATGGCCTCTTTGCGCAGGTAGGCGATGGCTTGATCGTAGTTCACCTCTTCGGTAGGAAAAGCACCCGGTTTGAGCACCCGGCTCATGGCCAAAGCGTGATTGGGAATCAAGTCCTTGCCCTTTGCCTCGCCCAGCGTAACGCCTGCCTGAACGATACGCAGCAACGAAGAGAGCGAAGCCAGCTCGCCCGAACGGGTGCGGGTGAAAGCCGAAACAACGGCACCGCTTACCGACAGTTCGTAATCATCCGGGGCAAGCAACCAGCTCTTCGCCAAGGCTAACTGCTCTTTCGATACAAGAGTGGGCGTGGGAGGGGTGTTTTTTTTGTTCTTCCGTTTGGCAGATGAGGCATGCCCGGCCGCTTCATAAGCCGGTGAACGCTCGGCAGAGGCCGCTTCGGGTTTACGAACTACGGCCAAGAAGAATCCCTCGCCTTGGGTGCGATGGGGCAGAAAGCGATAGACGGGGAAGTCGGCATCGGGCAAAAGGTTGCCGGTGATGTTCCAACTATCGGGGACATCGAGCCCAAGCACCTCGGCACCAAACTCCTCGCACATCCAACGCACGTTCTCCTCGTTCTCCTTCGTATTATAAGTACAGGTGCTATAAATCAGCATACCACCGGGACGAAGACAGGGCCAGATATCGGAGAGGATGCGTCGCTGCCGTTGCCAACAGACGGTTACATTCTCGGGGCTCCACTCTTCGACCGCGTTGGGGTCTTTGCGAAACATCCCCTCGCCCGAACAGGGCACATCGGTCAGGATCACATCGAAGAACGAGGTGAGCGGTGTAAAGTCTGCCGGATCATTGTTGGTTACCACCACATCGGGGTGTCCCCATTTCGTAAGATTCTCGGCAAGTATCTGCGAACGGTTGCGCACCACCTCGTTGGCAACCAACAAGCTACCCTGCGGCAATACACTGCGCGCATGGGTCGACTTGCCACCCGGGGCAGCACAGAGATCGAGCATCACCACGGGGGCAGCGGGGAGGTAACGCTTCAAGGCCTGCTCGACAAACATCGACGAGGCTTCTTGCACATAATAGCATCCGGCATGAAAGAGGGGATCGAAGGTAAACGTCAACCGCTGCTCCAGATAATGTCCGGCAGCAGACCAGGGAATCTCGGAGAGCGGCACATTCAACCCGGCATCCACCTGCACAGCTTCGTTCAGTCGTACACTCACGGGGGATTCCTGTTGCAAGGCAATGGCTAGTTTCTCGTACTCTTCGTCGCCCAACAGGGCACGGCTCGATAGGGCAAACGGGGCGGGTAAATTCATTTTTATACTGTTAATGAGTGCAAATATCAAAATTATTTTGTCTCTTTGCAACTTTCCGTGATATTAACTACGTCTAACTCGCAAAGAAACAATAAAAACAAAAGATATGAAACGTATTCTTATGAGCCTGATGGTCGTATGCACCCTCTGTTCGTTGACAATGGCACAACAGAAAACAACCATCCCTAAAGACACCATTGGAAAAGTAAAGGCAACCAGCACCCCTGCAACCCCTGCTCCGAAAGGCAGTGCGGTAACCGTATCGAGTGCCGATAGTGACGACTCCACTTACACGGCCGAGTTTACCGATACTCCGGATGACAGTACGTATGTGGGAAGTAGCGAAAGCAGCGATATCGATAGCAGCAATCATGATTTCGACTTCTTCAACGACCTGAACGTACCCAAAGATGCGGCCAATGTGGCCATTACAGTGGTTACCATCACCCTCCTGTTCGTATTCGGTTTTCCGCTCTTTATCATCTTTCTGGCTTTCTACTTCCGCTACCGCAGCAAGAAAGCACGGTATAAATTGGTAGAACAGGCCTTGGCCGCCGGACAACCCATCCCCGAAGGTGTATTCAAGGAGAGCCTGAATCTGGACACACGCTCGAAAGGAATCAAAAACATCTGTTTGGGCATCGGACTGTTCATCTTCCTATGGGCCATCACCAATAGCTTTGGCATCGGTTGTATCGGTTTGCTGGTCATGTTTACCGGTATCGGACAATGGTTAGTAGCACGCAACCAACACCCTACTAACGAGGAGAAATGAGTCAACTCAACGACATATCGTTAGTCGCACAGGTCGTGGTATTTAAGAATACCAAAGCCTTCGACCAGCTGGTTCAGAAGTATCAGTCGCCGATCCGGCGCTTCTTCTTGAACCAGACCTGTGGCGATAGCGAGTTGAGTGACGATTTGGCACAAGATACGTTCATAAAAGCATATACCAGCATCGCTTCCTTTAAAAACCTATCGAGTTTCTCGACGTGGCTCTATCGAATTGCTTATAATGTTTTTTATGATTATATTCGCAGTCGAAAAGAGACGGCAGACCTCGACGCCCGGGAGGTAGATGTGATGAACAGTACCGAACAGGAAAACGTGGGGCAACGAATGGACGTATATCAGTCGCTCAAAATGCTGAAAGAAGTGGAACGAACCTGCATCACTCTATTTTATATGGAGGATGTAAGCATAGATAAAATTGCCGGCATAACAGGCATACCGACGGGAACGGTGAAGAGCCATCTCTCGCGGGGAAAAGAGAAGTTAGCAACCTATTTAAAAAGAAACGGCTATGACGGAAACAGATGACAAACTCCTGCGCGACTTCTTCGCTGCAGAGAAGAAAGAGATAGCAGACAACGGATTCAGCCGCAGAGTACTCCGAAAGCTACCCCATCGGGTAAATCGGTTGGCACAGGCTTGGGCAGTGTTTATTACGCTGGTGGCTATTGCCTTATTCTTTGTTTGTGATGGATTTCAAGGAATCATTTCGACCTTGCGCGATGTTTTTGTATCAATCGTACAAAGCAGTACCACAAGCATCGACCCTCGATCATTGCTTATCGCTGTAATCGTACTCGCTTTTCTGGGAGTACGCAAAGCGTGGGCCATGGTGCAATAAAGACAGCGTATTACCGCACCGTACCGTTGAGCCGGTGCATCCATAGACTCTGCAGTTCATGGATGCATCGGCTCAACGGTACAGTATTTTGTTAATTTACAATAAATTTATCAATCACGAAAAGAAGCCTAGAACAGAGAAGTTGTATCTTTGTTTTCTTCTAAAATGACCCTTAAGAAAAAAACAGTTTGAGACAAATTATATTCATCCTTCTATTACTTGTTTCTTTAAGTAGCACCGGCACGGAGAAGAAAGATAGTTTACTGGTGCAATTACATGACGTAAGTCAACTGCCAAGCGATACCGTATTGCTTGATTTCTTTAAGCACGCCAACGTGCCCATCACACATCATAATAAGGTTGAGTTACTCAAAAGCGGACGTGAAAAGTTCATTGACCTCTTTGCCAATATACGCGAAGCCAAACACCATATTCATCTCGAGTATTTTAACTTTCGAAATGACTCTATTGCCAATGCTTTATTTGACCTGTTGGCCGAGAAAGCAAAGGAAGGTGTAGAGGTGCGGGCTCTGTTCGATGCCTTTGGCAATTGGTCGAACAACCAACCGCTCAAAAAGCATCACCTCGATTCGATCCGTAGCCGAGGCATTGAAATAGTTAAGTTTGATCCGTTCACTTTCCCATACATCAACCATGCCGCTCACCGCGATCATCGAAAGATTGTGGTTATTGACGGACGTATCGGATATACCGGAGGTATGAATATTGCCGATTACTACATACAGGGACTACCCGAAATCGGTGCATGGCGCGATATGCACATACATATAGAAGGGCCGGCAGTAGAAGACCTGCAACGCATCTTTCTCACCATTTGGAACAAAACGACCAAGCAAAAGATCGAAGGGGATGTTTATTTTCAGGCGGCAGATAGTGCAGGCAATACAACGGTAGCCATCGTAGATCGTACGCCCAAAACACAGACCCGTATCATGAGCCACTCGTATGCAGTATCTATTTATGCCGCCCAACACAATGTACGCATTGTGAATCCTTATTTCGTGCCCACTTCCTCTATCCGTAAAACGCTAAATATGGCTATTGATCGCGGTACAAAGGTCGAAATTATGATCTCTTCCAAGTCCGATATTCCTTTTACACCCGATGCATCGCTCTATAAAGTACATAAACTGATGAAACGGGGAGCCACCATTTACCTGTACAATGGAGGCTTCCATCACTCAAAGATTATGATGGTCGATAATACGTTTTGTACCGTTGGCACTGCCAACCTCAACAGCCGAAGCCTACGCTACGATTATGAAACGAATGCTTTCATTTTCGATAAGGAGGTGACACAGGAACTCAATGAGATGTTCGATGAAGACGTTGCTAACTGTACACAGCTCACCCCGGAGTATTGGAAAAAACGTTCCCCATGGAGAAAGTTCGTTGGCTGGTTTGCTAATATATTCACTCCGTTTTTATAACCCGGTATATTTTTTAACTCGCTGTATTTTTTATAACTTTGCCGTATGAAACAATATTTAGACCTACTCACCCGCGTACTCGCAGAAGGTGCAGAGAAGAGTGACCGCACAGGCACAGGTACCATTAGTGTTTTCGGACATCAGATGCGGTTCAATTTAGATGAGGGCTTTCCTTGTCTGACCACTAAGAAGCTACACTTAAAGTCGATCATACATGAGTTGCTTTGGTTTCTTCAAGGAGATACCAATGTAAAATACCTACAAGATAATGGCGTTCGTATCTGGAATGAATGGGCCGACGAGAAGGGCGATTTAGGACATATCTATGGTTATCAGTGGCGTTCATGGCCTACCTACAACGGAGGATTTATCGACCAAATCAGCGAAGCAGTAGAAACCATCAAGCACAACCCTGACTCGCGAAGAATCATTGTAAGCGCTTGGAATGTAGGAGATCTGGATCAAATGAATCTGCCCCCGTGTCATGCCTTCTTTCAGTTTTATGTAGCTAACGGACGACTGAGTCTGCAGCTGTATCAACGCAGTGCCGACATCTTTCTGGGAGTACCTTTCAACATCGCCTCGTATGCCCTGCTGTTGCAAATGATGGCGCAGGTAACCGGTCTTAAAGCGGGAGACTTCATACATACACTCGGCGATGCCCATATTTACCTCAACCATTTAGAGCAGGTAGAGTTGCAACTAAGCCGCGAGCCCCGTTCGTTGCCACAAATGAAAATAAACCCGGATGTAAAGAGTATCTTCGATTTCAAGTTTGAAGACTTTGAATTAGTCGATTATCATCCGTATCCGCACATCGCCGGAAAAGTAGCTATTTAATCAGTATCAATCTCTCAAACACCGCTCATCATGATAAGTATCATTGCCGCTATCGATCGTCGCAACGCCATCGGCTTCGACAACAAACTTCTTTTCTGGCTACCCAATGACTTGAGACGCTTCAAAGCACTCACAACCGGAAACACCATCATCATGGGGCGTAAAACCTTCGAGTCTCTACCCAAGGGAGCATTACCTAACCGTAGAAATATTGTTCTAAGCTCCAATCCATCTACCCAATGTACGGGTGCCGAGGTCTTTTTATCACTTGAAGCTGCATTAGAAAGCTGTAATGCGGAAGAAAAGGTCTATATCATCGGCGGAGCAAGCGTTTATCAGCAAGCAATGTCCTTGGCCGACGAGCTATGCCTCACCGAGATCGATGATACGGCTACGGAAGCAGATGCATACTTCCCCGAAGTTTCTCCAACTATATGGAAAGAAAAAAGCAGAGAAGTTCATCCTGTGGATGAAAAGCATCTCTGCTCTTATGCTTTTGTCGATTACGCCCGAAAATAAATTAATCCTCATCTACATCGATAGCTATCGGCATCTGGCGCTTGATAGCCTCGTGGAAAGAAATCAACGTTTCTGTACGTGCTAAGCCCAATGGTTGCAACTTATCGTGGATTACACTCAACAAATGATGATTGTTTCTTGCGTAAATTTTAATGAACATATCATATTTTCCAGTAGTAAAATGACATTCCACTACTTCCGGAATATTCTCCAACGCTTTGGTTACAGAGTCGAATGACTCCGGATCTTTTAGATAGATACCAATATAAGCACATGTTTCATACCCTATCTTTTCCGGATCAATAATGTATTCCGAACCTTTTAATATTCCTAAATTCGTTAACTTCTGAATACGCTGATGAATCGCTGCTCCAGATACATTGCACGCTCTTGCTACTTCCAAAAAAGGAATACGTGCATTATCCGCAATCAGCTTCAGAATCTGTTCATCTAAAGCATCCAATTGATGATGTCCCATTTTTAAATCAATTTGTTTTAAACCTGAATCTTTTATGCAAAGTTAGCTATTTTCCGCTCAATAAATACTATGATTTATTACTTTTATTTCCTAAAATAGAATAAGTCGATAATAGTTTGTACCTTTGTAGAAACATAAATATACACCAAATATGAAAAAATACCTTACTCTTTACCTTTTATTTTTATTGACATCCGTACTGAATGCGCAAAACTTTGCCGACCATTTCCTCAATAAAACGTTACGTGTTGATTATATATTCAGCGGTGATGCTACAAAGCAAACAATTTATGTTGACGAATTATCTCAGTTACCCACTTGGGCCGGAAGGCAACATCGCCTATCCGAATTGCCTCTAAAGGGAAACGGTGAAATCGTTGTACGCGATTCTGCAACCAACGATTGTATTTATAAGACCTCATTTTCATCGCTATTTCAGGAATGGTTAAGTACCGACGAGGCCAAAACGACTGCCAAAGCATTCGAAAACACATTTCTATTACCGTATCCTCAACGCACTGCCGAAGTAGAGGTTACGTTGCGTAACTCATCTCACCAAGTTATTGCCACCTTGAAACATACGATACACCCCAACGACATCCTCATTCACCAACGTGGTCTATCGCATATTACTCCACATAAATACATGCAACGAAGCGGTAGCGAACAAGACTGCATCGATGTGGCGATTCTGGCCGAAGGTTATACGGAAGCAGAAATGGAACAGTTCTACAAAGATGCCGCTGCTACTTGCGAAAGTTTATTCTTTTACGAGCCATTCAAGTCGATGAAGGAGAAGTTCAACATAGTGGCAGTAGCCAGTCCATCCAAAGATAGTGGAGTGAGCGTGCCCCGCAAAAAAGATTGGAAACAAACCGCTTTCAGCTCACACTTCGACACCTTTTACTCAGATCGATACTTGACCACAAGTCGCGTGAAATCGATTCATGAAGCATTGGCCGGTATACCCTACGAGCATATCATCATCATTGTAAACACCAAGGAGTATGGAGGTGGAGGCATCTATAACTCATACACATTGACAGCAGCGCATCACCCTACTTTCAAACCAGTAGTAGTGCATGAATTCGGCCATAGCTTCGGCGGATTGGGCGATGAGTACTTTTACGACAACGATGTCATGACAGACACCTACCCTCTTTCTGTAGAGCCTTGGGAGCAGAATATCACAACCCGTGTCAACTTTGCAGAGAAATGGCAGGATATGCTTCCCACCGCTACGCCTATTCCTACCCCGGTATCAAGTAAAGATGCTTTTCCGGTAGGAGTATACGAGGGTGGAGGCTACTCGGCTAAGGGTATCTATCGTCCGGCAGATGACTGTAGAATGCGTACGAACGAATACCCAACGTTCTGTCCTGTTTGCCAACGTGCACTTCGCAGAATAATTGAGTTTTATACAGATAAATAATATCCAATTCAAACTATATTTATGATCAGACTTCAACCGATCAGCACGGCTGATACAGAACATTACACGTTCATGGAGAAGTTGCTTATTGCAGCCTTCCCTCCCGAAGAATACCGCGAATTATCGAATCTTCGCAACTACACCGATCAAATCGGTCATTTTCACAACAACCTCATTTTTGATGATAACACACCTGTCGGTTTCATCACTTACTGGAATTTCGAACATTTCTATTACATTGAGCACTTCGCCATACACCCCGATCAGCGTAACGGAGGGTATGGACAAAAGGTATTGCAACATATCTGCCAACAGATTAAGCAACCGATTGTACTTGAGGTAGAGGAACCGATCGAAGAAATGGCACAACGTCGTATTAATTTCTACAAACGACAAGGATTTGTTCTTTGGGATAATGAATATCAGCAACCTCCCTATAAAGCGGGCGACGGCTTTTTACCCATGCACTTAATGGTATATGGCAATCTTCAACCCGAACAGGATTTCGAAGAGGTAAAACAGACTCTATACCGCGAGGTATATAATGTAGTTACTGACTAAAGCAACCAGATAAAAAACGAACAGATAAAAAAAGGGCGTCTAAAATGATTTTAGACGCCCTTTTTTTATCTGTTATTTCTATCTTGCTTATTCACGTGGTTTAGCAGAATAGTTAATCTTTAGTGCATAAGCTTGACGAAGTGCATTCTTGATATCGGTTACGATACCCATCTTTGTTTCCTCATCAATTTTCAAAGAAACTGTCATCATAGCTTGGTCAGCTTCTTTCATGCTTGATCTTTCCTGGATAATGAAGTCTTGTACTTCAGAAACTTCAGCGTAGCTATCGTTTAACTGAATACGGCTTTCAGAACCCATTTTCTTACGGAACTCCTGTGTAGGCTTACCTACATAAATGAACGTAACCAATGATTTCTTTTCCAGTTTTTCAAGTTCAGTACCTTGCGGAACCTTAAACTCAACCTTCAATGATACCTCACGCATTGTTGTTACAATCATAAAGAAGAACAACAAGGTAAAGATAAGGTCAGGCAGAGAAGAAGTGTTCAACGCAGGCATTTCACGTTTACCTGTTTTATTAAACTTTCCCATTACTTCTTTTCTCCGTATTTTTTAGGTTCTGCCTCAGAAATCTTCTGAGGATAAATTTCACGAATAGCTTTCTGCTGATCTTCACTCAGGTCGGCATAGTTTCTCTGCCATTTTTCTTGAGCCAACTCGTTTCTCAACTCATTATAAGCAGCTACGAGTTCGTTCTGAACGCTAATATATGCCTGATAAGAAGATCCACGGTCATTCTGCAAAGAGATTACATGTTTTTCCGTAACCATAGTCGCTCCGAAGAATTCAACATCTTTCGATATCTTCTCGGGGAGTGATTCATCGTTATAAGGATTCACAATAAAATCTTTTGCTCTCTGCTTTAATTGCGTAACCTGAATATAATCATTTCCGCACATCAACTGATCATCCTTGTTCAGGTAGATCTGCAAAACGTTACGTTCTTTAATCTTATCATCATTGTCTTTCTGATCCTTTTCTGGCGGTGGGGGCAAGCGTCTTGCCAAACCACGGTCAGTATCCATAGATGTCGTAATCAAAAAGAAAATAAGCAACAAGAAGGCAATATCAGCAGTAGAACTGGAGTTAATATCAGGAACTTTTCTTTTTCCTTTTGCCATTTTAATTACTTTTTTAAAATTGAGTTACCTCAATTGATTATGATAATTTCTTTTTAATGCTACTTCCAAGGATAGCTACAACAGTAGCTGCCAACAAGAAGTAAATAGTGTAAAGGAACATATCGGTAAGCTTCAACCAGAAAGGAACATTTTCAGATCCGTCATAGCCTGGCAATACCAATGTTTCATCACTACCCATTACCCAAGAAATCACCAATACAGCAACTAATAGAATAATACCAACCAGAGACTTGATAGCTCCCATCGGATTATCTTTCAAAGCAGTACCAAATTGGAACACAAAAGCAACCACAGTCACGACAACAGCGATGCCGAACAGTCCGTACATCAGATACAACAATGCATCTGTATTTGCAGGGTTTGACATATCCGGTACAATTGGAGTAGCCATCTCACCACCCATGTAGAAGAGACCCATCACTACCAGAATAGCAGCAAACATTGCATAAAGTACGTAATATGATAATTTATATGTTAACTTACTCATTACGCAGATTATTTTTTGTATTTCAAGTTGTATTTGATCACCATATCAAGCAAAGAGATAGAAGAATCTTCCATTTCGCTTGTAAGAGCTTCAATTTTAGAAAGGATGTAGTTGTAGAATACCTGAAGGATCAAAGCAACAACAAGACCGAAGATAGTAGTGATCAAAGCCACTTTCATACCACCTGCAACAACCGTTGGAGAGATATCACCTACTTGTTGGATCTTATCAAATGCCATAACCATACCTACTACTGTACCCAAGAATCCTAAAGAAGGAGCCATTGCGATAAACAGAGTGATCCATGAACAGCCTTTTTCAAGGTAACCTGCCTGTACACCACCATAAGATACAACTGATTTTTCTACTACATCAATACCTTGGTCGATTCTCATCAAACCTTGATAGTAGATAGAAGCCACAGGTCCTCTAGTATTACGTGCGATATCTTTTGCAGCCTCAACATCACCTTTTTCCAAAGCAGCTTCGATAGCTCCCATGAATTTCTTTGTGTTGATTTCTGCCAAGCTTAAGTAAATAATACGTTCGATACAGAATGCCAAACCGATAACCAAAGCGATAGCTACCAAACTCATGAAAGATGCAGTACCTTCAATGAATTTAACTTTAATTTCTTTGTGGATACCACCTTCTTCTGCGGCAGGAGCATCAGCAGCAGGGGCATCAGCAGCAGGAGCTACCTGTTCAGTTTGTTCTGCTGCAGGAGCATCTTGAGCCTGAGCAAGTTGAGTTGAGCCAAATGTTAAGACTCCCATCACAGCAACAATTGCAAATAACTTTTTCATTGTGTGTCTAATTTTTAAGATTAATTAATTAATTAAATTTATTATTATTATTGTAATTATTTGTTCGTAAATCCGCGGAGAGAGCGGGATTCGAACCCGCGATACACTTTTGGCGTATACACGCTTTCCAGGCGTGCCTCTTCAACCACTCGAGCATCTCTCCTACAAATATTACTTAAACATTCTCGCCATAACTCTTAAAGAGGAGTGAGCCAAAAATGATTTCAGCCACAAATGTATTCTTTTTTTTCTTCTTGCACAGCATTATCGCTTTTTTATCTATCAGAAATAGTTCAAATTAATATATTTTAAAATCTTTCTGACCATATTTGAGCATTCCAAACATTTTTAAAGCGTTTACTGAAGTCGTTTGAGCAACCAGTTCCGGAGGCATATTATACACTTCGGCCACTTTCATCAATGTATCTTTCAAGTTGGCACTTTCGTTCCGTTTGCCTCTGTTCGGCATTGGAGTTAAGTATGGGGAGTCTGTTTCGAGTACGATGCGTTGCAACGGGATCTCTTTCAAAGCCTCGGGCAAGGTAGACTTTTTGAAGGTCACCACCCCATTGATACCGATTAAGAATTGCGAAAAGTCTAGTAAACGAACAGCCTCTTCAACGCTCCCGGTGAAGCTGTGAAAGATACCCCTCAAAGATGTGTTTTTATAAGGAGACAGCACTTCGCAGATAAGCTCAAAGGCCTCTCTGGAATGAATCACAATAGGCAAATCATACATTAGAGCCCACTCTATCTGTTGCTCAAAGGCTGCACATTGCTGCTTCAAAAATGTTTTGCCCCAGTATAAGTCCAATCCGATTTCGCCAATGGCTACAAAGTCATGAGGGGCTGCCAGCCGATCGGCTACAATGGCCAGTTCTTTTTCATACGATTCATTCACAGAGGTCGGATGCAAACCGATCATTGGAAAACAAAGATCTTTGTAAGCAGCACATACCGAGAGCATTGGCTCAATGGTAGTACTATCGATATTGGGCATAAAGATATGCGATACACCGGCTTTTCGGGCACGATCCATTACCTGGGGTAAATCCGCTGAAAATTCTTCCAAAAAGAGGTGAGAATGAGAGTCAACAAGTATCATACGTTTATTCTATTGGCTGTTCGCCTGTTCGATAATAATAAATCAGTCCGTAGTCACGACATAAGTTTAACCGAACTTCGTTGGGAGAGATGTCCTGATAAGCAGCCTCTACCTGATTCCAAATATCCAGAATCAGTTCATCGGCCCGTCCCCGCATCGCTGCCAATTCTTCCAAGCTACGGGCAGTAAGCGCTTGAAGTCCTTTTTGCCTCTCGTATCCATCCAGAAAGATATCGTAATGCACCTTCACTTTGGCAATGGTAGGGGTATAAATAGGAATTCCCCCCTGCGCTATTCGCTTACGTTCGCCTTCAATCACGTTCTTCCCCCAAAGCGCAATAGCGGCGTCATTGGTTAAGTCGGGTACATTGTGATCGGTTGTCGACAAGCCATATAGTTTTTTATGCATTTCCTTTATTTCGGAGCGAATAACAGCCATATTAAGCACTTGAATAAAATGAGAAATATACAAACGGGCTGTTTTTACATGCACCTGATGCTTGCGACTGGCCTTCGTTTGATGATCCAGACACTGCGTATAGTAATCTTGCATAACCTCGAACTTCTGCAAATAAGAGCGTGCCTCCGAAAGTGTATGCAGCGATATGGGCAATTCACGAAGATTAGACGCATCGCCTTTCATGACCGCTGCTTTCAGCGCCCTGATTCTTGCTAAGTCGGTGTTGGGCAATCGTCTATAAGGCATTCTATAATAAAAATCAGAGTTTTCTATTCATCAAACTCCTGGTTAAGTCAATCAATTCTTTTTTTAGCTCCTCTGCTACATTGACAGCAGAAAGGTTCTCCATAGCCGAGGTATAATATTGTTGCATCAGATTTTCGCATACTGTTCTCACCCCTATTTCATCATAAAGCAGAGTTACCGCTTTTATTTTTTCGTCTGGCTTGAAGGTTTCGGCAGCAATCCATTTCTTCAACTCGCCTTGTTGAGCCTCATTGGCATGCTCAAGTGCTTTGATGAGCATATACGTTTTCTTGTTGCAGAGAATATCTCCGCCAATATTCTTACCGAATACGGCAGTATCTCCATAAACATCCAGTAGATCGTCTTGCAGTTGAAAAGCCACTCCTATCCGGATGCCGAACTGATATAAGTATTCGGCGTCGGAAGCAGATGCACCTCCCAGAATGGCACCGATCTTAAGACTGGCTGCCAACAATACAGCTGTTTTGAGGCGAATCATTTCGATATATTCATTCTCAAGCACATCGTCGCGATGCTCAAACTCCATATCCATTTGCTGTCCTTCACAAATTTCAAGTGCCGTTTGACTAAATAGGTCGAGCACCTCTTTAAGGTGTTCGGTCGGGCAATCCGAAATAAACTGATACGCCAACACCAACATGGCATCACCCGAAAGGATGGCGGTATTGTCGTCCCAAACCTTATGAACCGTTGCTTTGCCTCTCCGCTTGTCGGCATTGTCCATCAAATCGTCATGCAGCAGGGTATAGTTATGATACACTTCAACACCCGTAGCCGGGCCATAGATGCGAGCCACGTCTTCTTTATAAAGATTATAAGCCATGAGCATAAGTACCGGTCGAATGCGTTTTCCGCCCATAGACAATACATACTCAACGGGAGCATACAAACCTTTGGGGCTGCGAGTAAATCGAAGTGCTTCGATGTGCGCATTCATTTTATCGAGCATTTGAGATGAAGTGAACATACTTTGATGATTTAAACGGGTTGAAAAGAACAGGCTAATTAACAAAAAGAGGCTGCTTTACGGCAGCCTCTTACTATGCTATACAATATTATTGCAATCTAAACATTACAGGAACCGTATACTTTACACGAACGGGTTTACCGCGCTGCATACCTGGCTTCCATTTGGGCATAGTGCCAATTACACGAAGAGCTTCCTTATCCAGATAAGGGTCAACACTCTTCACAACTCTTGGGTCTACGATAGAACCGTCTCTGTTCACAACGAACTGAACGATCACACGACCTTGAGTTCCATTTTCCTGAGCAATGGTAGGATACTTAATGTTCTTACCGAGAAACTGCATCAACGCAGCCATACCGCCTGGGAAATCGGGCATTTGTTCTACTACCTCAAAAATAGTTTGTTCTTCAGGTTCTTCCTCTACCACTTTTACCGGTACGTATTTTACTTCTACTTTCTGTCCGGTATCTTCGGTCGATGCAATCACCGCTTCCTTCACCTCTGCTTTGTCATCAACAATATTCAGAATTTCTGCTGCCGCAGGAGCCTCGGGAGGAGGAGGGATAACTTCTTGTTTTTGTTCCGTAATCGGAATGATCTCTTCTTCAAATACGAGGTCGGCCAATGCCTGACTTGTATCAATCACTATGTCACGTTTAGTCCATTCGAACGCTACGAACATAAAGGTTAATACAATCACGTAGCCAACAAGCATCCAGGTAGACTTCTTACCTTCCAGGTCTGCTTTGGGTGATTTTTTAACTTCCATACAAATATAAATAATTAAATGTGTGTTCCTGGTTTCGAGCTTCAAAAGCTTTTCTGTGGCAAATATAATGGAGATATTTTAAAAATGCAGTATATTTGAGCAGAATTTTCGGCCAGCATGTTAAAAAAGAATATAATCCTGCTTTTTTCACTATTTTTATGCTTCACACAGGGTCACAAGCAGGCAACGGAGTGTTTTATTCCGTTCAGTGGAGTCTCGACTTCAGGCATGCTGCCGTTTCACTTTACACTAACATGATAATACATACAATCAGATGAAAAAAATAACTATAGCAATCGACGGATTCTCTTCTTGTGGAAAAAGCACCATGGCCAAAGACCTGGCCAAAGAAATCGGATATATCTATATTGATAGCGGCGCCATGTATCGAGCAGTTACTTTATACAGCATAGAAAACGGCATCTTCTGCGGAAGTGAGATCAATGTCGAAGCACTCAAAGAACGTATCAACGATATTCATATCACCTTTCGGATTGATCCCGAAACAGGACGCCCGGTGACGTATCTGAATGGCAACAACGTAGAAAACAGAATACGTACCATGGAAGTATCTTCTAAGGTAAGCCCCATCAGTACGCTGGGCTTCGTACGCGAAGCATTGGTCGAGCAGCAACAAGCCATGGGTCGCGAAAAAGGTATTGTGATGGATGGAAGAGACATCGGAACCACTGTATTTCCGGATGCCGAGCTGAAAATATTCGTCACGGCATCGGCCGAAGTGCGTGCTCAACGCCGATACGACGAACTAAAGGCGAAGGGTGAAGAAGCCGACTTCGACAGTATTCTCGAAAACGTGAAACAGCGCGATTACATTGATCAGAACCGCGAGGTAAGCCCGTTGCGCAAAGCCGATGATGCCTTGACACTCGACAATACGAACCTAACCATCGACGAGCAGCGCAATTGGCTGTTCGACCGCTACAATCAGGTAATCTCCGAGTAATTATTCCAAATTAGTGCTAAACCCATGACAAAAGTAGAAATAGACAAAGGATCGGGCTTTTGCTTTGGGGTGGTAACCGCCATCAACAAGGCCGAAGAAGAGCTGGCAAAAGGGGCTACCCTTTATTGCCTGGGAGATATTGTACACAACAGCCGCGAGGTGGAGCGGCTCAAAGAGATGGGACTTATCACCATCAACCACGAAGAGTTTAAGCAGTTACACAATGCCAAAGTGCTTCTTCGTGCCCACGGAGAACCACCCGAAACGTATGAGATAGCTCGTCGCAATCAGATTGAGATCATCGATGCCACCTGCCCGGTGGTATTGCGTTTGCAGAAACGGATCAAAGTCGAACACCGGGAAGAGAGCAAAGAGGAGAAGCAAATCATTATCTACGGCCAAAACGGACATGCCGAAGTACTGGGATTGGTAGGGCAAACCGCCGGAAAAGCCATCGTTATTGAGAAACTGGAAGAGGTGAAAAGCCTCGACTTTACGAAAAGCATTCGCCTGTATTCGCAAACAACTAAATCGCTCGATGAGTTCTGGGAAATAGTAGACTATATCAAAGAACACATTGCCCCCGAAGCAACGTTCGAGTATTACGATACGATTTGCCGCCAAGTAGCCAACCGCATGCCCAGCTTACGTGAGTTCGCAGCTTCTCACGATCTCCTTTTTTTTGTCAGTGGCAAGAAGAGTTCGAACGGGAAAATGCTTTTCAGCGAATGCCTGAAAGTAAATCCAAATTCACATCTAATCGATAATGAAGAAGAAATAGATAATTCGCTACTCGAAGGCGCACAGTCCATTGGCGTATGTGGAGCCACATCTACCCCTAAATGGCTTATGGAAAAGATTTACAGAGTGATTAAAACACGTATCGAAGCAAAAGATGTTTAACGTTATTTATTACTGAACACCTTAGTTTAGCAACAAAGAAATACATTTGCAAAGGCTTTTTGTTATCTTTGCAGCATCAAAATAAAAATAATAATAAGATTGTTATGGCAACAGTAAAGTGTATCGGTATTTTAACCTCGGGCGGCGACGCTCCGGGAATGAATGCTGCCATTCGTGCAGTAACACGGGCAGCAATTTACAACGGTTTAGCTGTAAAAGGTATATATAGAGGATATAAAGGTCTGGTAACAGGCGAAATCAAAGAATTCAAGAGCCAAGACGTAAGCAACATCATTCAATTGGGAGGAACCATCTTGAAGACAGCACGTTGCAAAGAATTCACCACCCCCGAAGGACGCCAGGTAGCCTACGACAACATGAAAGCCGAAGGCATCGATGCATTGGTTATTATCGGTGGAGACGGTTCGCTAACGGGTGCACGCATCTTCGCTCAGGAGTTCGATGTTCCCTGTATCGGATTGCCCGGCACCATCGACAACGATCTTTACGGCACAGATACCACCATCGGATACGATACGGCATTGAACACGATTCTCGATGCCGTGGATAAGATACGCGATACAGCCACCTCGCACGAACGCCTTTTCTTTGTCGAAGTTATGGGACGCGATGCCGGATTCCTAGCCCTTAACGGTGCTATTGCCTCGGGAGCCGAAGCAGCCATTATACCGGAGTTCAGCACTGAATTCGACCAACTGGAAGAGTTCATCAAGAGCGGTTACCGTAAATCAAAAAACAGCAGCATCGTACTCGTAGCCGAGAGCGAACTTACAGGCGGTGCCATGCACTATGCCGAACGCGTAAAGAACGAATATCCGCAATATGACGTACGTGTAACTATTTTGGGACACCTGCAACGCGGTGGTAGTCCTTCGGCACACGACCGTATTCTGGCCAGCCGGTTGGGTTCTGCAGCCATTGATGCCATTATGGAAGACCAACGCAACGTCATGATTGGAATCGAGAACGATGAAATTGTATATGTTCCTTTCAGCAAGGCCATCAAGAAAGAGAAACCTATCAACAGAGAGTTGGTGAACGTATTGCGCAAGCTGTCTATTTAAGCAAAGCGCACGAACGACCGTATTTTTTATCACTACATACAGATAAAGCGTTTCCTTACATACAAGAGTACGTACTCTATCGAGCAATAAGATACTAATCTATGCTCTATAAAGTACGTACTCTTGATGTATAAAAGTACGTATTCTTTTACACACTCATTATCAATATATTACATTACATTTACCGATATTTTTCGCATCAACCGGTGCTTGAAGCAGGTAAAGAAATCTGCTGCATCACCGAGCCTTCAACGGTATGTATTTAGCCTCATCGAGTACATTCTTATAGGCCGGACGAATGATTCGTTTGCCTTCGAAATTCAACTCCTCGTTGCGGTGTGCACACCAGCCTACTATACGAGCCATAGCGAAAAGCGGCGTATAGATTTCCTGTGGCAACCCAATCATCTCGTACACAAAGCCCGAATAGAAATCGACATTGCTCGATACCGTCTTCCCGTTGTTCTTGATTCGACCGAAAGTAGCAATAGCACGCTCTTCGAGCAGTTCGAGGAAAGCGAACTCGCGCTCTTTATCCTTTTCTTTTGCCAGATCGCGAGCCAACTCCTTGAGCAGTAACGCACGCGGATCGGAAATGGTATATACGGCATGGCCGATACCATAAATAAGACCGGTTTTGTTATACACCTCTTTGTTTAGCATACGGGTGAAGTAGGTATCAATCTCATCTACATTGGTCCAATCTTCAATATTCTGCTCAAGATGGTGGAACATATCGACCACTTGAATGTTGGCACCTCCATGAAGCGGTCCTTTAAGCGAACCGATACCGGCAGCAATCGAAGAATACGTATCCGTTCCGGTGGATGAGGTAACGCGTACCGTAAAGGTAGAGTTGTTACCTCCACCATGCTCCGCCTGAAGAATGAGCAACAGGTCGAGGGTTCTTGCTTCGAGTGCCGTATAGTTCTTTTTCAGCATATAGAGGAAGTTTTCGGCAAGAGACAGCTCATCCTGTGGATGGCGAATATGCAGCGAACGACCGAAGGTGGCATGGCGCAGCATATTATAGGCATACGCAATGATGGTAGGGAACTTCGATATGAGGTCGATGCTCTGACGCATCAGGTTATCGCACGAAATATCATCGGGGTTAGCGTCGAAGCGGTACATTTCGAGTACACTACGAGCCAGAATATTCATGATGTTCGAACCCTCGAGCTCGATGATATTCATCTTGGTTTTTTGTTCGAGCGGCATATTATCGGCTACCAACTCCCGGAAGGAAGAGAGCTCATCGCGATCGGGCAAATGCCCCGACAACAACAAATAGGCAACTTCTTCGAAGCCAAATCGTTTCTCCTTGATCACCCCATGAACAATGTCTTCGACATCATACTCCCGATAAAACAGTTTACCGGGAATGGGTTTGAGCCCACCACCGGGGATACGCTCGTAACCTACCACATTGCCCACCTTGGTGAGTCCCACCAACACACCCGTACCATCTTCGTTGCGCAATCCGCGCTTTACATCGAACTTCGGAAAAAGCTCTGCATCAATACGTGCAGCATTCTTCATCTCTTCAGAGAGTTTATAGACAAGATATTCTTTTTTCATGAGTCAGTCATATTAATCATTGATTCTTTGGATAATTTCGTGTGCAAAGGCAGTAGTGCCAAGTGAGTGTCCATCGGGCATAAAGCGAGCCAGATCATGGGTAGCACGGCCATGGCTAAAGCTCTGTTCGAGGGCAGTTACAATCAAATCGGCAGGTTCCTGCCACCCCATATATTCGAGCATCATCACCGCCGAAAGAAGCAGCGAGCAGGGGTTTGCCTGATCGGTTCCGGCAATATCGGGTGCAGTACCATGTGTGGCCTCAAAAATAGCATGTCCGGTGATATAGTTGATATTGGCTCCGGGAGCAATACCAATACCTCCTACCATAGCAGCCAACTGGTCGGAAATATAATCTCCGTTGAGGTTCAACGTAGCCACTACCGAATAGTCTTCGGGGCGAAGCAACGTGTTTTGCAGAAATGCATCGGCAATGCAGTCGTTCACCTTCAATGTTCCTTTGGCAAGAGCATCTCCAAATTCGCGTTCAGCCAATTCATAGCCCCATTTCTTGAAACCTCCTTCGGTATATTTCATGATGTTTCCCTTATGCACCAATGTTACAGTGGGCAACCCAAACTCCAGTGCATAGCGACAAGCAGCACGTACCAAACGTTCGGTTCCCTCTTTTGATACCGGTTTCACACCAAAGCTCGATGTTTCGGGAAAACGTACTTTCGTTACCCCCATCTCATCGTGCAGAAAGCGGTAGAACTTTTTAGCTTCGGGCGTACCTGCTTCCCACTCGATACCGGCATAGATATCTTCGGTATTCTCGCGGAAGATAAACATATCAACTTTCTGTGGTTCTTTCAGTGGCGATATCACTCCCCGAAACCAACGGACGGGACGCAGGCATACGTACAAATCGAGTGTTTGGCGCAAAGCTACGTTGAGGGACCGTATGCCCCCTCCTACGGGAGTGGTTAGAGGGCCTTTAATGCCAATCAGGTATTCCTGAAAAGCATGCATGGTATTGTCGGGAAGCCATGAACCGGTGACATCAAAGGCACGTTGTCCGGCCAACACCTCCATCCATTCAATATGTCGGCTACCACCATAAGCCAGTTCGACTGCCTTATCTACAATGGCTTGCATAGCCGGCGTTATTTCGGAGCCTACACCATCGCCCGTAATAAACGGAATGGTAGGCACATCGGGTACGAGCAGCGTACCATCTGTTTGTTTTGTTATTTTCATATTCTATCTTGCGTTTAGTGCAGAGCCGGCACGGAACCAGGCTATCTGCTGTTCATTATAAGTATGGAGTACTTCAATCACGTCTTTCGTTCCGTCCTCGTGGTAAACGATTACTTGCAGGTTCTTATCGGGAGCGAACGTCTCCAACCCAACAACGGTGAGGAGGTCATGTTCGCAGATACGGTCGTAATCGGCCTTTTCGGCAAAGGTGAGGGCAAGCATGCCTTGCTTTTTCAAATTGGTTTCGTGGATACGTGCGAAACTCTTGGCCAGTATGACCTTTACGTTGAGGAAACGAGGTTCCATAGCAGCATGTTCGCGGCTAGATCCTTCACCATAGTTTTCTTCGGCCACTACTATGGAGCTTTCGCCGTGTTGTTTATACAGCTTGGCGGTGGACGAGACGGTATCATAGGTATTCGTCAGCCGGCACCATACTTTATTGGTTTCGCCATTGAAAGCATTCACGGCACCCATCAGCAGGTTATCCGATATATTCTCCAGGTGTCCGCGAAAGCGTAACCAAGGGCCTGCCATCGAGATGTGATCGGTTGTACATTTGCCCTGTGTCTTAATCAAGAGAGGCATATCTACAAAATCGGAGGCACGCCAAGGAGCAAAAGGTAACAACTGCTGCAAACGGTTCGACTCGGGATTTATCACAATCGCAACTTCCGATCCGGCCGGTGCTATATATCCCTGAGCATCGGTCAAGAAGCCATGCACCGGTAGTTCGTCGCCATGCGGTTCATCGAGTTTCACCCGTTCGCCTTCGCGGGTAAACAAACGATCTTTCAACGGGTTGAAACAAAGATCTCCGGCAATAGTCAATGCCAATGTCAGTTCGGGAGATGCCACAAAGGCATACGTATTGGGGTTTCCATCGGCTCGTTTGGCAAAATTACGATTGAAAGAGGTAACGATGGAGTTCTTACGGGCATTGTCGTCGGTATGGCGTTTCCACTGACCGATGCAAGGGCCGCAGGCATTGGCCATAATCGTTGCACCCAGCTTCTTGAAAAGCGTCATCATACCGTCGCGTTCGGCGGTAACCCTGATTTGCTCCGAACCCGGATTAATAATCAGTTTGGCAGCCACGCTCAAATCTTTCTCCAAAGCCTGTTGTGCAATGGAGGCTGCCCGGCTGAGGTCTTGATAAGAAGAGTTCGTACACGAACCAATCAACCCTACTTCCATCTTACGAGGATAACCGTTGATTAATACCTTTTCGGCAAATTCCGATATGGGTGTAGCTGCATCAGGGGTAAAAGGCCCGTTAATATAAGGTTCGAGCGTATTTAAATTGATCTCGATCAACTGATCATAATAACATTCGGGCTGTTCGCATACCTCTGGGTCGGCGCATAGGTCGTCTTTTACTATGTCGGCCATTGCGGCCACCGTTTCGCGTCCGGTAGCACAAAGGTAACGCTTCATCGATTCGTCGTAAGGGAACACAGAGGTGGTAGCACCTACCTCAGCACCCATATTGCAAATGGTTGCTTTACCGGTAGCAGAAATTGATTCGGCACCAGAACCAAAATATTCGATAATAGCATTGGTACCTCCTTTGACGGTAAGAATACCGGCTAACTTTAAAATGACATCTTTGGGGGCTGCCCATCCGCTGAGTTTTCCCGTCAGCTGCACACCGATCAAACGAGGCATCTTAAGCTCCCACTCCATACCCGTCATTACATCGACCGCATCTGCACCACCCACACCGATAGCAATCATTCCCAGTCCACCGGCATTGGGGGTATGCGAATCGGTTCCAATCATCATTCCACCGGGAAAAGCATAGTTTTCGAGTACCACTTGATGAATAATACCTGCACCCGGTTTCCAGAAACCAATGCCGTAGCGGGAAGAAACATCGCGAAGGAAATCATAAACTTCTTCATTCGTATGTCTGGCAGTAGCTATATCTTCGCGCGCACCATGATCGGCCTGTATCAGGTGATCGCAATGTACAGTAGAGGGAACAGATACCTGATCTTGACCGGCATTCATAAATTGCAATAAAGCCATCTGTGCAGTAGCATCCTGCATGGCTACCCGATCGGGACGAAAGTTGACATAATCCTCGCCACGTTTGTAGTTGTTCACCACTTTTTCATTATACAAATGAGCATACAAGATCTTCTCAGACAGTGTTAATGGTCTTTTCAGTATAGCTCGCACCTGCTCTATCCTCCCTTTATAAGCGGAATAGAAGCATTCCAACATCTTTTTATCATATACCATTCAGCTTCTCTATTAAATTAAATATAGTATATTAACGATTGGGAAGAGTGGAAAGTTTAGGAGAACGAGAAGAATTCGTACCTTTGCCCGTGAGTAATTCATTAAACAATATGACAAAAAACATCCTCGTTCCTATCGCCGATCTGCAACAACAGCAACTCTTACTTCGTATGGAATACGAATATGAGAAAGAAGAATTTCGGCGTCAGACCGAGTCAATGGGGATAGCCCGAAAAATAAAACGAGGACTTTGTTGGTATCCCGTTACCACAGGGCGGAGCTATTACAACTCTTTGAACCAACTCGTCGTAGAAATTGAACGAAGCGAAGATAAAGAGATTGAACACGCTTTCGAGTTCGGACGACCGGTCTGTTTCTTTAGGCAGGGGTACGATGGAAAAATACAGTACATGAACTTTACGGCTACAGTGAGCTTTGCCGGCGAAGAACGTATGGTAGTGGCACTGCCCAGTGCCGGTGCACTGCTCGAAGTGCAGGCAACCGACCGCTTGGGGGTTCAACTCTATTTTGACGAAACGTCTTATCGTACCATGTTCGAGGCATTGGAAGAGGTGATACGGGCCAAAGGCAACCGCCTGTCCGAGTTGCGCGATATCTTACTCGGTTCGCTTCCCTCGCGTAGCCGGGAGCTCTATCCGGTTCGTTTTCCCTGGCTGAATACCACACAGGAAGCCTCTGTCAATCAAGTACTTTGTGCAAAAGATGTCGCCATCGTGCATGGTCCTCCGGGAACAGGAAAGACAACCACACTGGTCGAAGCCATTTATGAAACCTTGCACCGGGAGAATCAAGTACTCGTTTGCGCGCAAAGCAATACGGCTGTTGATTGGATTTCGGAAAAGCTCGTCGACCGTGGAGTACCGGTATTACGTATCGGTAATCCGAGCCGGGTGAATGACAAGATGCTCTCGTTTACGTACGAACATCGGTTTGAGAGCCACCCGTCTTATGCCGAATTATGGGGCATCCGAAAGTCTATTCGCGAAATGAACAGCCAGCTACGTCGCGGCAATCATTCCAACCGGGAAGGCGTCCGAGATCGTATAAACCGGCTCAAGGAACGAGCCACCGAATTAGAGATACTTATCAATGAAGAGCTTTTTGCCGGTGCCCGTGTGATCGCTTCGACCTTGGTTAGTAGTAACCACCGGGTGCTAACAGGTCGTCAATTCTCAACCCTCTTCATCGACGAAGCGGCGCAGGCACTCGAGGCTTCGTGTTGGATTGCCATCCGACGATCTCACCGAGTGGTATTGGCAGGCGATCATTGTCAGCTCCCTCCTACCATTAAATGTGCAGAAGCTGCTCGCAGTGGGTTAGACCAAACACTGATGGAGAAGGTTGTGAATGGTAAACCGAATGCCGTTTCGTTACTAAAGGTTCAGTACCGAATGCACGAACAGATTATGCGCTTTCCCTCCGAATGGTTCTATCAGGGGTCACTTGCAGCAGCTCCCGAAATTCGTTATCGAGGTATTTTAGATTATGACACACCCATGGCATGGATAGACACCTCGGCAATGGAGTTTCACGAAGAATTTATTGGAGAGAGTTTCGGACGCATCAATAAATCAGAAGCCAACCTACTGCTACAAGAGCTCGAACAGTACATACAGCGTATCGGTAAAGCCAGAGTGCTGGACGAAAAGATTGATTTCGGCCTTATTTCGCCTTACAAAGCGCAGGTACAATACATACGCAATAAAATAAAAGGCACTCATTTCTTTCAGCCGTTTCGCAGCCTCATCACCGTAAATACGGTAGATGGTTTTCAAGGACAAGAGCGAGATGTAATCTTCATCAGTCTGGTTAGAGCGAATGAAAACGGGCAGATAGGTTTCCTCAACGATCTGCGCAGAATGAACGTTGCCATCACCCGTGCACGCATGAAGTTGGTCATTCTGGGCGAAGCAGCCACATTGACCAAACATCCTTTTTATCGAAAGTTGATGGAATATATAGATGCATGTACACCCGCATAATAAAGTTGCAAAACAGAGAGGGTGATCCCGTGTGTAACAGGATCACCCTCTCGTTATTTTTAGCCTATACCAACTAATTGTTTAGTTATTTTCGGGACGCAGTTTACGAACAACCGCACCTGCCTGCCACATCTCGCTCTCGCGCAATGCTTTCAGTTCGGCATCCAAACCTTCACGATAGTTGGGTTTAGAGTTGGTGTCGATAGAACGCTGTGCTTCGTTACCGCATTTTACTTCGGCATACAGTTTTTCGAATACGGGTTTGGTTGCATCATGGAACGGAGTCATCCAGTCAAGCGCACCACGCTGAGCCGTAGTAGAACAGTTTGCATACATCCAATCCATACCATTCTTGGCAAACAAAGGCATCAACGATTGAGTTAACTCTTCGACTGTTTCGTTGAATGCTTCGGAAGGCGTATGACCGTTTTCGCGCAATACCTCGTATTGAGCCAGCAGCAAACCTTGAATAGCACCCATCAAAGTACCACGTTCGCCCGTCAAATCAGAATAAACTTCGCGTTTGAAGGTTGTTTCAAATAAATAGCCCGATCCTACGCCGATACCCAATGCCACTACACGGTCAAATGCATGACCTGTAGCATCTTGGAAGATAGCAAAAGAAGAGTTCAAACCGCGTCCTTCAAGAAACATAGAACGAAGTGAGGTTCCCGAACCTTTCGGAGCAACCAGAATAACGTCTACATCGGCAGGAGGAACAATACCGGTGCGCTCTTTGTAAGTGATACCAAAACCATGAGAGAAATACAACGCCTTACCCGGGGTTAAGTGTTTCTTCACAGTAGGCCATACTTCGATTTGAGCAGCATCCGAAAGCAGATATTGGATAATCGTTCCACGTTCGCAAGCCTCTTCGATATCAAACAATGTTTCACCGGGTACCCAGCCATCGGCAACTGCCTTTTCCCATGTTTTACCACCTTTACGTTGGCCTACAATTACATTGAAACCATTGTCGCGCAGGTTCAGTGACTGACCGGGACCCTGTACGCCATAACCAATGATGGCGATGGTTTCATTTTTTAATACTTCACGAGCTTTCTCTAACGGAAATTCTTCGCGTGTTACTACATTTTCAGTAACACCACCAAAATTCATTTGTGCCATTTTATTTCTAATTTTTAGTGACGAGTTGCCTCGTCTTGTTATTGTTTACTTGTTGATTCTATTGAAATTTGACTTTTGCACGACAAACCACTTCTGTATCGTTCTTTTTTATTTCGACATGATATTCATCGGCATCTACTTCTTCTTGAAAGAAAGAGAGTACATCTCCATAGTAGCTCTCGGCTACATAAGCCATTTCGAATCGGCGAATCTGTTTTGACTGATACAGCTCGATAGGAAAAAGATCCAGAATATGCTCGATATACCGAATACTATTCACATGACCGTTGATATCTATATCGCTATATTTCGCTGTTAATGTAGCAGCAACCTCCTGTGTCGTTACTTTTATGCGCGAAGGTTTATCGATCGGACAAGGTTCATCGGCAATGTAGTCGACAATGCTACCGCCATGCAAGGCCAATAAGTCAGCCGGTTTGCGTGTATTGAGGTTAATCATAGCCCAAACAGAGCGGGCATAACCAATCTTTTTCCCATCCTTATCGAGAATCGCAAAATTACGATCGGTAAACAAGCGATACACATTTTCGACCCATGTTTGAATACTAAAGTCCTCGTATTGATAAGGCATCTCGTTGAGTTCAATAGCCAAACGAGAGAGCACCCATGTATAGTTTTCTTCGTTTAGGGTAGCAATACCAAAATCTCTGTCGGTTGCATGAAAGCCTGCACAGTTTAGTAAATGATTACCCAATACCCCCATGGTAAGATGACCGGTAAAGTCAACATGAAAAGGTTCGGCTACAAACCGATAGGTTCCTAATTTATTATTATCACTCATTCCCTTGATTCTTTTTATTGATAGTATATTGAGCCTCCCGGTCGGCAAGGAACTCATTGACACGTTCGAAGCAGCTCGTTGTTATAGCCACACGCCCCGAGCGCACAAATTGCAATACACAGTTGAGTGCCTTCAACTCGTCATAAAGTGCAGTAATATCTTCACTAATACCGTTCTTTTCGACAATGGCAAAGACTGGGTTTACCTCTACAATACGAGCGTTGTACCGACGGATAACTCGCGAGGCATCGGGAGTTGCCTGAAATTCGGGCATGGAAACTTTATACAAAGCGATTTCATGAAAATAGATTTCATCATCGGCAAAATAATGTGCCTGCAATACATCGATTTTCTTTTCAATTTGTTTAGCAACCTTTTCAATAGTATCTTTATCCGTACATGCAGTGATGGTATACTTATGTACTCCCTTGATGGAAGAAGCCGATACATTCAAGCTCTCGATATTAATCTGGCGACGGGTAAATACGGCTGTTACCTGATTCAGTAAACCCGCTATATTTTCCGAATGAACAATTAAAGTATATAATGTCTTCATTAATTTTCAAATTACTAATTCAACACTCTAACAACATCTGATTCACCGAACCGCCCGGAGGAGTCATCGGCAACACGTTGCCTTCCTCTATGACACAAGCTTCGAGCAGGTAAGGCCCTTCGGTCGATAGCATTTCACGAATGGCTTCGGAGAGCTCCTCACGAGACAGAACCCGGCCGGCAGGAATATCATAAGCCTCGGCAATCTTCATATAGTCAGGGTTCATCATCGGAGTAAATGAATATTTATGATCGAAGAACATGGCTTGCCACTGACGTACATTGCCCAGATAATTATTGTTCAACACAATAATCTTTACCGGTGCTTCCTGCTCCATAATGGTTCCCAGCTCTTGAATGTTCATTTGCAAACCACCATCGCCCATAAATGCGCAAATGGTTCGATCGGGACGCCCAAAAGTAGCACCTATGGCAGCCGGCAGGCAGAAGCCCATCGTTCCGAGTCCTCCGGAGGTGATAATACTGCGGTCTTTGCTATATTTAAAATAACGGGCAGCCATCATCTGATTCTGACCGACATCCGTAACCAACACAGCTTCGTGGTTTGTAGCTTCGCTTATCGCCCGCACTACCTCGCCCATTGTAAGTGCATCGCCCATCGGGTAGAGTTCGGGACGAATCACCTTTTCTTCCTCAACGGCTTCAAAAGGCTTGAAGCTGTCCAACCATTCGGTATGGCTATTGGGCTGTAATAATTGGGTTACCGCCGCCAATGTTTCTTTGCAATTGCCCAACACAGCTATATCGGCAGGAACATTTTTATTTATTTCGGCAGGATCAATATCAAAGTGAATCACCTTTGCCTGAGGGGCATAAGTCTCCAGCTTCCCGGTTACCCGATCATCAAAACGCATACCGACAGCAATCAGTACATCGCATTTATTGGTATTCATATTGGGTCCCAGATTACCGTGCATACCGAGCATGCCTTTATTCAGTGGATGCTCCGTAGGCAAGGCCGACAGCCCCAGTAAAGTACAAGCGGCAGGCATCTCTGCCTTTTCAATAAAAACACGCAACTCGGTTTGCGCATGAGCCAATTCGACTCCCTGACCTACAAGTACTAACGGACGCCGGGCTTGGTTAATCAAGGCGGCAGCTTCTATGATCGCTTGAGAATCGGTATCTGGTACCGGAATATAGCTACGAATAAAGTCGACTTTGGTAGGTGTATACTCAAACTTCTCTACTTGCGCATTTTTGGCAAAGTCGAGCACCACAGGACCGGGTCTACCACTTTTGGCAATATAAAAGGCGCGTGCTACCGCCCAAGCCACATCTTCGGCACGACGTATCTGATAGCTCCATTTCGTAATGGGCTGAGTGATACCGACTAAATCTACTTCCTGAAAAAAGTCTGTTCCTAAAAAAGAAGTAGCTACCTGACCGGCAATGACCACTATCGGGGTACTATCGATCATGGCATCGGCAATACCGGTTACCGTATTGGTTCCGCCAGGTCCGCTGGTAACCAAACAAACACCAACCTCGCCCGATGCGCGGGCAAATCCTTGTGCAGCATGGGCTGCTCCTTGTTCATGACGAACCAAAATATGGTTTAACGTCTCTCGATGGTCAAACAAAGCGTCAAATACGGGCATAATAGAACCGCCCGGATATCCGAAAAGTGTTTTAACACCATGCAGTTCTAAAGAACGCATCAAGGCTTCTCCACCTGAAATAATCTCTTTACTCATCGTTCTATGGGTGAATTAAGTGATACAATTTAATCGATTATTCTCACAGCCCCCTTATCGGCCGAGCTGACCATACTGGCATATGCCTTCAGGCTTTTGGGTACAGGACGTTGGCGCGTAACAGGTGTCATACTGCGAGCAGCCAGCTCGTCATCGGTTAACCGAACGTTAATGGTTCGGGCGGGGATGTTGATATCGATGATATCGCCATCTATTATCTTTCCGATATTTCCTCCTGCAGCGGCCTCGGGAGAGATGTGACCGATGCTTAAGCCCGATGTTCCTCCGCTGAAACGACCATCGGTAATCAATGCACACTCCTTACCTAAATGTCGCGACTTAATATAAGAGGTCGGATATAGCATCTCTTGCATGCCCGGGCCACCTTTAGGCCCCTCGTGTGTAATGACCACTATATCGCCACTTACCACTTTCCCTTTCAATATGCCATCGCAGGCAGCATCTTGCGAATCGAATACTCTGGCCGGTCCGCTAAAGCACCAAATGCTTTCGTCTACGCCGGCTGTTTTGACTACACAGCCACCTTGGGCAATGTTTCCTTTCAATACGGCCAATCCTCCATCTTTGCTGTAAGCATGATTGATATCGCGAATACAACCCTCAGAACGGTCGGTATCGAGTTCTTTGTAATAAGATTCCTGTGAGCCCAATACCAGATTAAACCTTCCGGCAGGAGCACTTTTATAGGTACAGAGAGCCTTCTCACATACATTCGCACTGGTAATGGCAAAACGATCAATCGCTTCAGCCAGTGTCATTCCGTCAACCCGGGAAACAGTGGTGTCAATCAAACCGCCCTTGGCCAACTCGCCCAGAATAGCCATAATGCCTCCGGCTCGGTTAACATCCTGAATATGGTATTTCTGTGTATTGGGAGCTACCTTACAAAGACAGGGACTTTTGCGAGAGAGTGCATCAATGTCATCCATCGTAAAAGGAGTCTCAGCTTCGTGGGCTATAGCCAATAAATGAAGTACCGTATTGGTAGACCCCCCCATGGCAATATCGAGTGTCATTGCATTGAGAAAAGCTTCTCGGGTAGCAATACTGCGTGGTAGTATGCTTTCATCGCCATCACGATAATATTTGTATGTATTCTCTACGATCAGCTTAGCAGCGTCTTTAAATAGTTTTTCGCGGTTGAGGTGTGTAGCTACTACCGTACCATTTCCAGGCAATGCCAAGCCGATAGCTTCGTTCAAGCAGTTCATGGAATTGGCGGTAAACATCCCCGAGCAACTACCGCAAGTAGGGCAAGCACTATTTTCTATGGCAGTTACCTCTTCGTCACTTACGCTTTGATCACCCGCTTTAATCATGGCATCGATCAGATCGAGGTGCTGACCATTCAGTTCGCCAGCCTCCATCGGCCCTCCCGATACAAATACAGCAGGTATGTTGAGTCGCATGGCAGCCATCAGCATTCCCGGGGTAATCTTATCGCAGTTACTGATACAGACCATGGCATCCGCTTTGTGCGCATTTACCATATACTCCACACTGTCGGCAATAATATCTCTGGAAGGGAGTGAGTAAAGCATTCCGTCGTGTCCCATGGCAATGCCGTCATCAATAGCTATCGTATTAAATTCGGCAGCAAAACAACCAAGCTTTTCAATCTCAGTTTTTACCAATTGGCCAATCTCATGCAAGTGCACATGTCCCGGTACAAACTGAGTAAAAGAGTTCACAATAGCAATAATCGGTTTCCCTAATTGCTCTTTCTTCATTCCATTGGCTACCCAAAGTGCACGGGCACCCGCCATACGACGACCTTGTGTGCTAATCGAACTGCGTAATTGTTTTTTCATTCCGGTATTCCTTTAATGAATTAAAAAAGCCTTTCTCACTGTGGTGAGAAAGGCTCTAATTACTATCTTTTATATCTGTTTGATACAATGCATAACCTCTCTCACGCTCTTGACGGAATGACCACCACGACGTTAATTAGATGTAGAACTACTAGGTTATTCGTTGTATTCTTGTTCATAACTACTCTTATTTTATGCTACAAAGGTAAGGGCTTTTTTATTATATCCAAACAAATTGAATAAAAAAAAGAAATAAAAACATATAATCGTAAGAAAAACAATAGATAAACATCACTTTTATCACTTCACATTCCTTCTATTATATACAAAAAAGATGGTTCATACAAGCATTCGGACTTAAAAGCACTTAATTATCTGAAATATGCAATAGCGATCTTAAAATAGAACATAAATTAATCGTATCTTTGTATCTCGGTTCACCCCGAATCTATTAATCACATTATAACATAACAGATGGAAACAGCAGAAAACAAGTACATCACCGTAGCGTATGAATTGTACACTACAGAAGATGCAGAAAGAGAATTAATGGAGAAAGCAACAGCTGAACAGCCGTTCCAGTTCATTTCAGGTTTGGGTACTACACTCGACGCTTTCGAAAGCCAAATAGTATCACTTAATAAAGGAGATAAATTTGAATTCACAATTACTTCGGAAGACGCTTACGGCGAATATTCTGAAGAACACGTGCTCGACTTACCCAAAAGTATTTTCGAGATCGACGGCCGATTCGACAACGAGCGTATCTATGCAGGTAACGTAGTGCCATTGATGGACGCTGAAGGACACCGTTTGAACGGAACCGTAGTTGAGGTACAAGAAGATAAAGTTGTTATTGACATGAACCACCCTCTTGCAGGTGCTGCACTTACATTTGTAGGCGAAGTTATCGAAAATCGTCCTGCTACCAATGAAGAAATTCAAGGTATGGTCAACGTAATGAGTGGCGAAGGCGGATGTGGATGTGGTAGCTGTGGTGATGGCTGTGGCGACGACGAAGGTTGTGGCGAAGGTTGCGGATGCGGCGGAAGCTGTCATTAATCAACCTCATTAAATAAATAGTGCGTTAATAATTTTATTAACGCACTACTATATCAAAAATATAAATAACACCAAAGGGTTAAGATCATCTTGCTCTTACTTCTTCTCCAAAAGTTTTGCCGCCGAGTTAGATAATAGTATAATGGCTCCGGACAAAATTGCCAAGTCTTTTATAACCAATCGTCCTGCACCAGACAACAACGGAAAACCAAATTTACCCGATCCTAAGTTAGGTACCCAAACCTCAGGCGTAGTAACCAGAAAAGACAATGTTCCAAGAGTCATGATAATACAAAGAACCTCCCCTATCATGCCAAGCTTCGTTGAGAAGAAACCTAAAAAGACCAATACACCAATCGTCACAATCAAGAGTCCTAGACCAATAGCAAAACTATAGGTACCATTCGCCTCATGCCAAGCTGTTTTTTTAGCATCTGCTGCTCCTTCGGGCAGTTTATTTAGCATATAAGCTTTTACCTCTTTACCATCGTCGGTGATTACTTTGTCATTGGCATGAGTATAGAAGAAACTCATAAAGGGGCTATTGGTAACAAACGGTACGATACCATTGGCTTCGTACTGATAAATTTTCAATCCACCTATCCATACAAAAATAATAAGGATAGCCACTCGCATCGCTCCGTAACCCAACTCTTTAGCCGAAGCTGCCACTCGAAGGGAATACTCAAAAAGGGGCTGAATTTTAGTCTTCATAATTAAATCTTTTTATTATGATACAAAAATAGCGCCATTTAAGCTACCTGTTCATAGCGATTTAACCCTTTAATTGGGCAATATTTCCCGCTCGCGAGGCCTCTACCTCTTTTTTAAAGTCGGTTATGCTTTTACCAGACATTTTTTTGAAGAAACGGCTAAAACTAGACAGGTCGTCATAACCCAATGCATAAGCAATCTCCGAAGCCGACTTGTCGGTTCTCGATAGAAGTAGCTTAGCCTCACTGGCAATACGTTGATGAATAATTTGAATGGGTGAAGGGAGATCGTATTCCGCAAATTGATTTGTAAGAGTCTTAGGTGATTTATGCAAAAGCTCCGCATAGTTCTGCACCTGCTTCTTCTCCTTAAAATGCTTATCTACGAGCACATAAAATTGACGCACCAGATCAAACCCTTGTTCTGTCCTTACATTGACTCCTATTTGTGCTCTGGCTATACGTGTGCAGATGATGATAAAATGTTTAAGCATGATGCGCAACACCTCCTCACGCAGGTTGTCCTTCTCTGCAAACTCTCGCTGCAAGGCATTAATCAAATAGTTCAATGCGTCAATCGTATCAGCAGTCAACTTTAATTTATGCTGATGCGACGTACCGTGAAAAAGCACTCCCGAGCATGATACCTCGTGATCATTGCCATAAATACAATAAAAACTACTATTAAAACTTAGCACAACAAAACTTCCATCTACACTTTTGAGCTCTGCATCATGAAGATCGGTCAATACCAACACCTCACCTTCGGAAACTGTTATATCCAGGTAATTAACATTCACAACGATAGTTCCATGCATCACATAGAGAAAGCGATAAAGCAGTTGATTGACTATATCGGGCAAGTAAGGGTCCGAACTTGTATATAAAGAAATGATCCCTCCTATTTTTCCATTCTCGTACTGCATCCGTATGATATATTAAAAGTTCTCTTTTAACTTAGTTTCAATGGTACGCTTTAGGGTATCGTTGGTTCCTGTTACCACAGCACATACCTTGCCCTCCTTATCTAATATAATCGCAGTAGGCATGATAACGATACCGAACTCCTGAAACAAAGGCAATGCGTCAGTCAGCTGATGATATAGATAAGGGGTTTGCTCCACCACCTTTTTTATTTGCTTTGCATCATTAAAAGTACAAGCAATGAAATTCACATCCGAAAACTTCTCCAACAGCTTGTTTAGCCAAGGTATCTGGCGTATACAAGGCGCCCCTTCGGTATGCCAGAAGTTGATCAATGTAACCTTTCCCTGTATGTTTTCGTTTGTCCACAATACCCCATTCAAATCCTTGTAAGCAAAAGCAGGGCAAGGTTTTCCCTCCCATTTCTCCAAGATTGCAGTGCTATGAGCCAACCGTTGGCGTTTAATCTCATCGATCGCATTATCCCGATTAAACATGACCTTACCACTCTTCTTTTCTTTGAGAAGTGGGGGCAACTTATCTGTTTGAGCTCTTAATATAGGAATAAACAGCATAAGCAAGCAAAAGGTACCGAGCAACTTTTTCATAATCAACAACCTTTGTGAGTCATAATATCGAGCACTACCCGATCAGTTTCATTCATTCCTTGCGAACCAATACGAGTCAGGTTACGGATGCTCTGATCTACATCTTCATCAATTATACCCTCAACGGAGGTTACGCAGCGATTGTCCATAGCCATCATAGCCGAAAGCACTGCAGTCGACACTCCGGTCGTTACCTTCAAAGCACAACTTGGTTTTGCTCCGTCGCAAATCATTCCGGTAAGATTGGCTATCATATTTTGTACGGCAAAGGAAACCTGTTCATATGTACCACCCATCAACCAAGTAATACCGCAACTCGAACCGGTAGCAGCTACCACACAGCCACAAAGAGCTGATAAGCGCCCTAAACTTTGTTTTATGTAGATCACCGTGAGGTGACTTAACATCAATGCCCGAACCAACTCATCTTCCGACTTACCATTCTCTTCGGCATAAACGACTACGGGCAATGTGGCCGATATACCTTGATTTCCACTGCCAGAGTTACTCATAACCTGAATCATCGCACCCGCCATACGAGCATCGCAAGCTGCCGAAGTATAAGATAGAATGTGAGAAAAAACACTATCACCCATGATGGTATCGCTGCAAGAACCGGATAACATCTTACCCAATGCGTGTCCGTAGTTACCTTTAAACGACTGTTCGGCTGCCGCTTTATTGACTCGGGCTGTTTCAAGAATAAAACGAATCTCGTCGAGCGGAGCAGTCGTAGCAAAATCATAAATCTTGTATAGGTTGAGTTCGAGTGGGGTTTCTTCGGTCTTCTCCCCAATCACCTGCTGCTTATTAAGCAACACTTCGTTGTTTCGAGCCGCATAAACGAATGTAGTATGCCCACCGGCGATAATAGCTGTAGCCGATTGGTCAGCAGCTTTGCACATAACCTCAATGTACAGTTTTTCGATGATATCTTCTTTCAGAGAAATACAAATACGCTTTTCTTCAATGAAGCGCTTTCCTTGCTCCACAGTCTCGAAAGTACAGTCTTTTAATACCTCCAACTGATACGCTGACCGTCCGATAATGGCTCCTAACGCAACGGCAATAGGAAGTCCGATCATCTCTGTACCCGGTATTCCGACTCCCATCGCATTCTTGAGTATATTGGCACTGAGTTTCACCTCGATCTTTTCAGGTGTCACGCCTAGTATTTCGGTTGCTTTGGCTACACAAAGAGCGACTGCTATCGGTTCGGTACAACCTATAGCAGGAATCACTTCACGCTTTACCAACGCAATTATTTGTTTTCTTTCCGATTCTGTCATGGTTCTGTTTGTTTTTTGTTGCTACAAATGTAGAAAATTCTGGCTTATTAATGAGTAAAATGAATAAATAAAAGACAGATATTGATATAAAGAGAATAAAAACAACTTAGTCAATCAACTGAAAACTTGGATAAAAGCCCAATTAACAAGCAATTATTCGTTGTTACAATGAAAGATAGCCAAAGAAAAAATATAAGATTTCAAAAAAGAAACTTAACTTTGCACCCAAGTTTTCTCATAAGATAAACGAAACTAAAGAATGATTATTAACCCAAAACAGAATCGAATGAAATTGAAAAATCTGTTAGCTTATTTCTTTTTAGGATTGATAGCAACATCATGTATACAAGATGAAGCTCCTAATGCAGAAGCAGATATAATAAGTTGTACGCTGCCTGGCGATGTATTAAATCAGGAACCGGTTATTAGTAATGATAAAATATTTCTGATTGTTAGAAAAGGGACAGATATCACAAAGCTAGCTCCCGAGTTTACTTTAACTCCCGGAGCGACTATTTCTCCGGCCAGTGGATCGGTGCGCGATTTTACTTCTGTCCAGAAATACACGGTTACTTCCGAAGATCAAGTTTGGGAAAAAGAGTATGAGGTCACTGCCATGTTTGCAGGAATTCCTTCTAGCTACCACTTTTCTGATACAATCCCGGTAAAAGACAAGAAAGGTAAGACCCTATATTATAACTTTCAAGAAAAAGATTTAGTTGGGAACGTGCTGAATTGGGCTAATGCGAATGAAGGGTTTAACTATACCGGAGTAAAAGCTGAACCCACGAATTACCCTACAAGTCCATCACCCAATGGGGTAAAAGGCGATTGTGTAAAACTAACGACCAAAGATACAGGTTCATTAGGTGCAATGTTGAAAATGTATATTGCTTCCGGTAATCTGTTCATGGGAAGTTTTACATTAGATATAGGTAACGTACTGAGAGCAACAAAATTTGGAGTGCCTTTCACACACATCCCCACTTCTTTCAAAGGATATTATAAATATAAATCGGGAGATGTATTCTCTGTTCAAGGCAGTCCGGTTGAGGGGCGGAAAGATATTTGCGACATTTACGCCGTATTCTATGAAACTGATCAAAACGTGAAAACGCTAGATGGTACTAATGTATTTACCAGCCCGAATCTAATTTCTGTAGCACGCATCACCAATGCCAAAGAAACCGACCAATGGACAGAGTTCAATCTTCCTTTCTTGCCCGTTTCAAATAAAAAGATAGATCCTGCTAAGTTAGAAAACGGTGAATATAATGTTGCCATAGTTTTTTCATCGAGTATCAAGGGAGACCTATTTGAAGGAGCCGTTGGAAGCACCTTATACATTGATGAAGTTCAATTAAGTTATACTGATCAAATTCCTGATTAACAATGAAAAATAATATTCTAATTATTAGTTTACTCATATTTCTGAGTGCTACTTCGAGCATACAAGCCCAAGAAGAAAGAAACCATGGTATCATTTGGTCTTCTTTACACGGTTTAGAGTATGAAGTTAAAGCAGGCTTTAATATAGGCGGAGCTTCTCCGCTCCCACTGCCCAAAGAGATTAGATCAATAGATGGATATAGCCCTAACATTTGTTTTGCCATCGAAGGAAACGTAACCAAATGGTTTGGGTATAATAACCAATGGGGAGTTATTCTAGGATTACGTTTAGAAACGAAAGGCATGGAAACCACCGCCATAGTTAAGAATTATGGTATGGAAATCATTGGAGACGGTGGCGAACACTTATCTGGCTACTGGACGGGAAAGGTAAAAACTAAATTCAGAGCTTCTTATTTATCAATGCCGATTCTGGCAGCCTACCAGCTAAGCCCACGTGTTAAACTAAGTGCGGGTCCTTATGTTTCTTATTTAACAAGTGGCGATTTTAACGGATATGTATCAGATGGATATCTTAGAAAAGGTGATCCAACTGGTACCAAAGCAGAATTTAAAAATGGCGATACTGCACCTTATGATTTCTCTAACGACTTACAAAAGTTTCAATGGGGAGTGCAAGCCGGTACCGAATGGAAAGCATTCAAACATTTAAATGTATATGCAAATCTGGCTTGGGGATTGAATGATATTTTCAAAGAAGAATTCAAAACAATCACCTTTGCCATGTATCCCATTTATCTGAATGTAGGTTTTGGATATGCATTCTAAACAAACTATCCTCCAATAAAAAGGAGACATTGCAAAACGATCTCATACAACAAAGGCTTACATCTTTTATTGATGTCAGCCTTTGTTGTATGAGATTGATTGATTCTATTTCTGTTAAGTATTCTTTATCAAGACCAGACTCTTGAACTCTTTCGTGAACTTTTATATCGAAAAGACGGTCAAATACTTTAAATATCAGCCAACACACAACAACGATAACAACGATACATACACCCAACAGCTGAATAATGAACTACTCTAAGACGCCTGCAATACCATTCACTTAGCTAACAGCAAAAAGACCAACCAATAACGATCCAGTTACACCTCCTATTCCATGAACACCTCATACACCAAGCGCATCGTCCCATTTCATTTTGCGAGCAAACACCAAGTAACAATGGCTTACCATAGCCGCAATAATTCCGATCGCAACAGCTCCTTGCGGAGTCACATAACCAGCACAATGAGTAATCGTAGCAAGCCCTTCAATAGCACCCGCGGTAAACTCAATGAACAAATACTTTTATCACGAACATAAGATATGATCACCCATACTACCGTAGCAAAACCTGCTGCAATACCGATATTTGTAAAAGTGATTGCAGCGGTCTGACCACTTGCCAAGGCACCTCCCGAATTGAATTCAAACCACCCGAAAAGTAATATCACAGCACCAATAAGAACCAAATTAAGATTACTATAATCGCCCTTAGAAATCACGTAACGCTTAACGAAATAAAAGACTCACACCAATGCACTAAATCCTGCTATTACATGAATCACCGTACCCCGGGCATAATCAATAAAACCGATTTTAGCAAGCCCCGCCCCATATTATGTGAGCAACGGAGAAATAGATTAGTACCATCCATAATATCAGTACTGCCACCCAACCAGTGATAGTGATACGCCCGGCAATAGCTCCCGTGATCAGCGGTGCCATAATGATGGCAAACATCAGTTGATACATAAAGAACATCAAAAAAGGGATGGTTGAACCGTAAGCCGAATTCACTTTAAAGTCAAGACCTCGAAGCATAAAGTACTCACCAGGATTGCCTATTACACATCCAATATCCTTGCCGAATACCATTGAGAAGCCTCCCAAAGTCCATAAAACCGTCACCACACCGATGACTATAAGTGTAGACATCATCATGTTAAGGCTGCTCTTTTTAGGAATAAGTGCTCCATAAAAGAAGGCAAGTCCGGGAATCATAAAAAACCAATACGGTGGTTATAACCATAAAGGCAACATTACCTGTGTCTAAAGCAGCTGAATCCATAGTGTAATCTTTAAAAGTTTAAGCGTATTCAATTCATAGTATGCATACGTAAAACACACTAGCCAATCTTTCCAAATCTTCTCAAAGACCATTCATACTCATATCAACTCAAAGTGCAACCTTCATTGCATGCAACCCCAGTATCATATCTGTTTTTTTGCAAATGAAACAGATATGATACCGGGGTTGTTCATCAAAAGTAATACAAGGACACTATCCTCATTCAAAGCTAATAAAAAGAAAAGACTTACACCAATAATTGATGTAAGTCTTCTAAAATGAAAAGTTATTTTTAATACAATACCTTTCTTGTTATGATAGCTTATTAAAAGTTATTACTTAATCACTTCTAAGTGTTTTACCCATAATTTACTTCCATCTGCTCCCATAAATTGGTCACCTTTCTTGCTTGAAGAACAAACAATAGCCAATTTATACTTTTTACTAGCATCGTAGGTTCCATTACCTGTTTCTACGAATGAGATAGTTTGAGTGGTATAGTCGGCTTTGGCAGTTCCGTCAGCCAAAACAGCTTTCATTATTACTTTATTAGAGGTATTTATATTGGTACCGTCCAATGATTCAGTATAGCTAGCCACTTCGTACAAATAAGCATTGATAGAACATTCGTCCTTCTCACCCGTTACCACCTCAGTATCGTTTACGTTGCCTACTTGTATTGTTTTATAATACGTTTGTCCGGGAGTGTATTTATAGGTTACCTTAAAGCTAACAGGTTTTGATCTGTAAGGTGCTCCGAACAGTGTACTCTTCAATGTATTGAATATATCCAACTTAAACTGTCCTAAGAACAAAGTACCAGCAGTTACTCCGGGAACCATACCGCTTGGATTAGTCGTACTCACAGTACGAGAAGTCGTAATTTCGGCACTGTTATCGTCTGCTTTCACTACGGGTATAGGCACGTTGATACCTAATATTGGAAAGAAGTTTGCTGCCAGATTAGAGTTTGACAAACCTTTTGGAGTCGGTTTATCACCATCACCATTTACCCATGTTTGCATATCAAACACAAGATTTTCTAAGATAAGTTCCACTTTCAACATTTTCTTTGTCGGATAGCGTACATCTTCCGGAGTGATGTGATATCCTACATAGTATCCATCTTGGAATTCAGAAAAATCAATCGGTGTTTGTGCATTGGCAACCGATTTGACTTTTTTATTGCTCGCATTATAAATAACGATAGAATCAAGTACGGCTGTTTTAGGGATTTCAATAACAGGAGTAAGTACCAATAATTTTGGATCTCCGCCCCATGCCTTGAAAGTATAAGTGTTGCCCGAAGCAGTCACTCCTTCGGCAACTGCAGCCCCTGTAACTGTGATGGTAGCTTTCGTATCGGTAGATTCGGTAACGATATTACCATTAAAATCAACGTTTACTTTCAAGCTAGCGCTAATAGCATTGACATCGAGTTCAAGTGCCATCTGATCTCCAATAATGGTACCTTTAGCATCTATCGATACTTCTCCGACAGCTTGCAATACCATTTTCTGTCCTACGGTTTTAAAGCCATAAACTGTTTTTTCTTGTTGAACACCTCTATTTACAACCAAAATATTATCCAATGAGATATCACCCAATGAAAGACCTTGGAACGAGAAGTTCTTGATTTGCAATTTAATAGAAGAAGAGTCTCTGTTAGCTGCTGCCGAGGTGTACACTCTTTGCTCCATCTCGATCGGACTAGGAATATTAGATACATTGATACCCATTTTTCCTTTAAATGTTTTGCTGATAAGACCAGCTTTCTTAACGCTGATGCTATCACCTTCTATTTCGTCGGAAGTAACATTGGCTGTTAATACGCCTTCATCTACAATTCCGTCAAAGACAACCTCATATCCTATTTTAACATCAGAAGCTTTTCCTTTTAATTTGCTAACATAAATACTTCTTGTAGCAGCTTCGAACTCAGCATTAGGGATCAAGAACTCCTTCACGCCAGGAATAACATTGACCAACTTAATCGTCAGTGACTTATCATCCATTTGCAACAAGTCAATTTGTACATTCTCGCCAGATACACTAGCTCCATCTACATTGGCTTTTAACTTATCACCCGTATATTGTGCCAAAATATCGGCTACTACCGGTGGAACTTCGGGTTTCTCATCGTCCTTACAAGACGAAAGACAGCCTAATACACACATCATAAGACATGATAAATACAATAAACCTTTTTTCATAATAATCACGTTTAGTTATTAATATATTCCTCTTTTCTATTCAATATAAAGAAGTTATGCACTTTTTAAATGTACCCAAAAACAGTGCAAAGTAACGGTTTTATTTTCTTTCGAGCAAGTCCTATACTATGTATTCTATGTTCTAAATTTAAGATTCATTGAAACAACACTAAAATAGTGTATACTTGAACAGAGAATTCAAAAACGAGCCATCTTTCTTAGAAAATATTTGTTATATTTGCATATAAAACAACTTTAAAACCAATCATATGTTTAATTCATTCGGCAATTTTTTAAGACTTACCAGTTTCGGCGAATCGCACGGAAAGGGTATCGGAGGAGTTATTGATGGATTTCCGGCAGGTATTGTCATCGATGAAGCGTTTGTGCAAAACGAGCTTAATCGTCGCAGACCCGGACAATCGGTCATTACAACCTCGCGCAAGGAGGCAGATAAGGTAGAGTTTCTATCCGGTATCTTCGAAGGAAAATCGACCGGATGTCCCATTGGATTTATCGTATGGAATGAGAACCAACATTCAAACGACTACAATAATTTAAAAGAAGTATACCGACCCTCGCATGCAGACTATACCTATCAGGTGAAATATGGCATCCGAGATCATCGGGGTGGAGGCAGATCATCGGCTCGCGAAACCATTTCGAGAGTGATAGGTGGCGCATTGGCCAAGCTGGCACTCCGTCAGTTAGGTATTAGCATTACCGCCTATACTTCACAGGTAGGGCCTATCAAAATAGACGGTAACTATACCGACTATGACCTGAGCACCATCGAAGAGAACCCGGTGCGTTGCCCCGATCAGGAAAAGGCCAAAGAGATGGAAGCACTTATCTATAAGATAAAAGGCGAAGGCGATACGATAGGTGGCGTGTTGACCTGTGTGATCAAAGGATGCCCCATCGGACTGGGCGAACCAGTATATGGAAAACTACACGCTGCACTGGGCAATGCTATGCTCAGCATCAACGCAGCCAAAGCATTCGAATACGGCGACGGATTCAAAGGATTAAAGCAAAAAGGATCGGAGCAGAACGATGTATTCTACAACAACGGCGGACACATTGAGACGCGTACCAACCATTCGGGAGGTATTCAGGGAGGTATCAGCAACGGGCAGGACATCTTCTTCCGCGTAGCCTTCAAGCCGGTAGCTACGGTACTGATGGAACAGGAAACGGTCAATATCGACGGGATAGACACTACCATGAAAGCCCGCGGACGACACGATCCTTGTGTATTGCCCCGTGCAGTACCTATTGTAGAGGCCATGGCAGCCATGACCATACTCGATTACTACCTGATCGACAGAATGACTCAATTATAATCACTACTTAACACGCATTCAATGAACGAAATACAAAATTACATAGCAGCCAACGAGCCGAAGATGATGGACGACCTGTTCAGCCTCATCCGCATCCCCAGTATCAGTGCCAAACCCGAGCATCAGCCCGATATGATGATCTGTGCCGAACGATGGGCACAGCTCTTGCTCGAGGCCGGAGCCGATGAAGCCATCGTAATGCCATCTGAGGGCAACCCCATTGTATATGGTCAGAAGCTGGTCGATCCGGCTGCCAAAACCATTTTGATCTATGCCCATTACGATGTAATGCCCGCCGAACCGCTGGAGCTTTGGAAGAGTCAACCGTTTGAACCGGAGATACGCGACGGACACATCTGGGCGCGTGGAGCCGATGACGATAAAGGACAAGCCTTTATTCAGGTAAAGGCGTTCGAATATCTCGTCAAGAACGAGTTACTGAAAAACAACGTAAAGTTCATCTTCGAAGGCGAAGAAGAGATCGGATCGCCCAGCCTCGAAGCATTCTGCGAGAAGCATAAAGAGCTACTCAAAGCCGATGTTATCTTGGTTTCGGATACCAGCATGCTGGGTGCCGAACTGCCTTCGCTAACAACCGGCTTGCGCGGATTGGCTTATTGGGAAGTCGAAGTAACGGGTCCCAACCGCGACCTGCATTCGGGACATTTCGGCGGAGCGGTAGCCAACCCCATTAATGTGCTTTGCGGTATGATCAGCCAGGTAGTCGATGCCGACGGACGCATCACCATCCCCGGATTCTATGACGATGTAGAAGAAGTGCCCGGAGCCGAGCGCGAGATGATTGCTCACATTCCTTTCAACGAAGCCAACTACAAAGCCGCCATTGGCGTAAAACAACTGGCAGGAGAAAAGGGATACAGCACACTCGAGCGAAACAGTTGCCGTCCCTCGTTCGACGTATGTGGTATCTGGGGTGGATATACAGGCGAAGGCTCGAAAACCGTATTGCCATCGAAGGCATTTGCCAAAGTATCGTGCCGATTGGTCGCTCACCAAGATCATCACAAGATATCGAAACTGTTTGCAGACTATTTCAAATCGATAGCCCCCGATACAGTAGAGGTTAAGGTAACGCCAATGCATGGCGGACAGGGCTATGTATGCCCCATCACCCTCCCTGCCTATCAGGCTGCCGAAAAGGGATTTGAGATAGCTTTCGGCAAAAAGCCGCTGGCTGTACGACGTGGAGGAAGTATTCCTATTATATCGACCTTCGAGCAAGTACTCGGCACGAAGACCGTATTGATGGGATTCGGGCTCGAATCGGATGCCATTCACTCACCGAACGAGAACTTCTCACTGGATATTTTCCGCAAAGGAATCGAGGCCGTCATTGAGTTTCACCAAGCATACCGATAAGGCACGAGGGTGCGGATAGAAATACAACCGCATACAACAGCCGCCGCATTATAAACACTGCCGGGCAGCATCTTTCGATGACTGCCCGGCAGTGCTTTTTTATTCGCAAGCCGGCACATCGCTAATGCTTCCATAGCGATGATACTCGAACGAGATGCTCTGTTCTTTGATGTAATGAATCAATTCCACCCTGCCGTTTTTCACCGGAGGAGCCGTGGCCACATGGATGTGGAGATCGGCAGCTTCTTGATAGATAAGGGGATTGAGGTTGGGCGTACAGGTACGAATACGCTCGTAGCTTTCGATAGAATCTAAGAACTCTTCGAGGGTTTCTTCGTAGACCGGACAATCGCTCAACGGCAAGCGGTCGAACAACTCACTATCCGGTTCAATACTGATTACCAGCGCAGTACCACATAAACGAGCAGCATACACCACCCGTTCTATTTGTTCAATCGTATCGGTTGGCGACACACGCAACACCATGTTTTTAATCGGTAGGTAGCGCAGCACATTTTGTTCGCCATAAAGTTGATTGATATCGCGCGAACGGGCAAACTCCTCCCGCCAAGCCTCCTCGTAGCTACGTTTGTAATCGGTCGTGCTGCCGGGGCGGTCGGTGATGTTGACAAAGCACAGACCGTAGTTTGACCCTCCCGCCTTGACTCCGCCACCAAAGGCAGAGAGCTTCATGCCACCAAACGGCTGACGATTCACGATTGCTCCCGTTATGCCCCGGTTGATATACAGATTGCCTGCCACCAGAGAGTCTCGCCATAGTTTCTGTTCGGCTTCGTCCAAACTCTGCAATCCCGATGTAAGGCCGTATTCCAAGCCGTTGACCAAATCAATACCCTCTTGCAGATTCTCAATACAAACCACACTCAGCAACGGGCCGAACAGTTCGGTATTAAACGAATAACTACCCGGCTGCACCCCCCACTTAATGGTGGGAGCCAACACATATTGTTTCTCATCGAGAAAGCGAGGCGGCACCAACCACGATTCGCCCGGTTCGAGCGTCAAGGCTTGCAGCAACTTCTCGTTGCGGCTGGTAATCATCGGTCCCACCACGTTCCCCGCATTCCATACACTGCCTACTTTGAGACTGGTGGCAGCATCAATCAGTTTATCGCGGAAGTTTTTATCTTCGTAAACCGAACGCTCTACAAGAAGCAGTGAGCAGGCCGAACATTTCTGTCCAGCATTGCCGAAGGCAGAAGCCACTACGTTCATGATGGCGTGGTCGCGGTCGCCCGAAGCGGTAAGAATCATCGCATTCTTTCCACCGGTTTCGGCCGAAAGAGGAGTAGTGGGATTCGATTGCACAATATAGCGTGCCGTATCCGTGCCTCCGGTGAGGATAATGTGACGAATATCGGGAGCGGTAGTGAGCACACCCAGTGCAGAGCGGTCGGTAATGATCACCTGCAACGCCTCTTTGGGCACACCTGCCTCCCAAAACGCTTGTGCGAACAACCAAGCTACCGGAGCCGCCACGGTGGCGGGCTTCAGAATCACCGTATTGCCACCCGCCAAGGCTGCCACAATGCCTCCTACCGGAATGGCACAAGGAAAGTTCCACGGCGATATTACCAATACAGTACCTTTGGGAGCGATCTCGATATCCTCCATGCCGGCAAACTGCTTCATCGTAGTGGTATAGAAACGGGCGTAATCAATGGCTTCGGATACTTCGACATCGCCCTCTACAACCGTCTTTCCGGTGATGGCACACATACAGCCTATCAAATCGCCCCGCATATCGGCCAGGCGGTTGGCGGCATCGTACATAATCTGATGGCGTTTGGCGAGCGTCGTCTCCCGCCAGTTGGTAGAGTCTTCGGCGGCAATGTGGAGTATTTCTTTTACCTGCTCGGTATCGGCCTGCGACATCTCACAGATGCAGACTTCATCGTTCTGACAACGATCCATATAGCGGTGACGTTGGTTGGATACAATCTCCATCCTTCCTATCTGCAAAGGAATACTATCGGGTTTGTCGGTCGGCGACTTCTTCCAGCGAGCCAAGATCGATTCGACCCATCGCTGATTCTGGGGCAGATCGAAATCAGTATCGGGTTCATTCCTCATCACCTCGCCCGCAGGCACGGGCACATAAGGCAAGTTGCGATCCTGCGTGCGGTAAGGACGATGCTCCAGCTGATCTTTTATTGCATAGGCTGCTTCGAATTGATGGGTCAGGAAATCCCACGTACCGGTGCCGGGCTTGAGATTGAAGGAGTGCGTGAGGAAGTTATCGGGAGCCGTATTCTCGTCCATTCGCCTTACCAGATAAGAGACGGCATTGAGAAAATGTTCGTCCTTGACCACGGGTGTATAGAGAATGACGCGGTTGCCCAATTTCGATTGTGCACGCCATACATGATCGGCCATGCCTTCGAGCATCTCGAACGTCATATACTCCGACGAGCCCAGCCGCTGCGCCAACAGGTAAGCGTAGGCAATGGTAAAGAGGTTGTGCGAGGCCACACCCAGATGAAGCGCACGTGCATTCTCCAACTCCAATCCCCGTTCGAGCAGGTGCATATAGTTGGCATCGACCTCTATTTTGCTGTGGCGAATGGGGTTGGGCCAACCACGCAGTGACGAAATGACCGTCTCCATTTCAAGGTTGCAGCCTTTGACCAAGCGCATCTTGATGGGCGATCCACCTGCCGCCACACGTGCCTTGGCAAATTCGAGCAGCTCGGTCTGAAAGTCATAAGCATCGGGCAGATAGGCCTGAATCACAATACCTGCTTCGTAGTTCTTGAACTGCGGCAGGCTGAGCACCTCTTTAAAGAGGCGCAGGGTGAAGTGCGTATCTTTGTACTCCTCCATATCGAGATTGATAAACTTGGGTCGCTTCTCGCCCCGCTCGTCGATGTAGGGAAAATCGATGGCTTTCTGATAAAGTGCCGACATACGCTTCACCAACTCGGGAAAGCTCTCTTGATAGTTCAAGGCGTGCGTCTGTGCATAGATGCCCGATATTTTAACGGAGATATAGTTGATATCGTTCGACTCGAGTGCCTCGAGGTAGTGATGGTAGCGATGATCGGCCTCGCCATTGCCCAGTACCACTTCGCCAAGGAGGTTCACGTTCTGCCCGATCTGCTGCCGGGTGCGTTCCGCCAGATGTTCCGTCAGGTGCGGACGGGCTTCGTCGATAATCACCTTCGAGGTATCCATACGAAGGCGCTTTTTTATAATGGGTATGGCCACAAAATCGAAATGATGACCAAAGCTTTGGTAGAGTTTAAAGAGAAAAGCATCGCGCTTATTGAAGAAACGAGGAATGCCGTAGGCATCAATGAGTACTTTGATGCGGTGGGCAAGCTTTCGTCGGTCTCGTATCTGAGAAGATTCATCGAGCATCTTCACCAAAAACTTCTTGTCCTGCGGGCGTTGTACCATCATGGCATATTTGTGTTGTTCACGTCGCTCGTCGTCTGTGATGGTCTCTTCACAGGTGTTGTACAGGGTCAATACCCAATCCTGCACTTCGGCAATAGTTGGTTTATCCATAATAATTTCTGATTTAATGTATTATATTAAGGTGATACGTAGACTCTTCACCCGTAAAAATAGTATTAAATTTCGGAATATAAACAAGAAATCGAAGCAAATTATATTAAAAATGTACGATATTGTTCTAATCTTTGCCCCGATCGACGAAAGAAGTAGGGGAAGAAAACGGTTATCTCCCTTGCACAATCAGGTAAACGTACGGACATATTTGTATTCTCACCCGTGTGAGACGATATTCTCACCTATATGAGAGGATCGTCTCACATGGGTGAGAATATCGTCTCATATAGGTGAGAAACTATTTTTCCTTAGGAGAAAAAGAAATTATGAGCGGTTCTTAGAAAGATTAAGACCGCTTCTTAGAGAAGTTGTGGCGCTCTTAATCGGATTACTCAAACGCCTGACGGAAGGTGCAACCCTCTTTCCAACGCGAACAACCATAGGCGACTTTGCCTTTGATAACCGTTCCTTGTCCACAGAGTGGGCAGGGTCGGCCGACTTGTGCATCGGGCACTTCAGCCTCTGCGGGCTGTGGAGAAGCCGGAGCGGTTGCTTGCGGAGCAGTTGGTGCTGATACTTGCGGAGCCATTGGAGTTGCACCGGGAGTAGCTGCGTCGGGAGCAGCTGCGGGTGATTCCGCCTTGGCTTTCTTCTCCTTAGGCGCAGCAGGTTTGCGGGTGCGCTTCTTGGGTTCTGCTTTTTTCTCTTCGGCTACTGCCTCGGCCGCTTCCTGAATGGTGATACGACGGTTGCTGTTATCGCTCAACACGCTGAAGACGATCTCCGACACCATCTGCTTCAGCTCTTCGAGAAACTGGTGGGCATCATACGTTTTCTTCTCTATCTCGCGAAGCTTCTTCTCCCAGATACCGGTTAGTTCGGCCGATTTCAGGAGCTCTTCGTGAATGAGCTGTATCAACTCCACCCCGGTGGCGGTGGCGATGAGGTTTTTCTTCTCCTTGCGGATGTAGTTGCGCTTGAATAGGGTTTCGATGATGGCGGCACGCGTAGAGGGACGACCGATACCGTTCTCCTTGAGGGCATCGCGCAGTTCGTCGTTATCAACCAGCTTACCGGCCGTTTCCATGGCTCGCAAGAGGGTAGCTTCGGTAAAGGGCTTGGGGGGCTGTGTCCATTTCTCGTTCAAGTCGGGCACGTGAGGGCCGCTTTCGCCTTTGACGAAGAGGGGCAGTACGCGCTCCTCGTCGCCTTCCTTCTCTTCGACCTGCTCGCGGGCAAAGACCACACGCCAGCCGGGTGCGAGAATCTGCTTACCGGTTACCTTAAACTCGATCTTATCTACCTCGCCCAGAATGGTGGTGGTAGAGACTTTACAGTCGGGATAGAAGACGGCGATGAAGCGACGGGCAATGAGATCGAATACCCTTCGCTCCATGTCGGTCAGGTTCTGTGGAGGCTGTCCCGTAGGGATGATGGCGTGGTGATCGGTTACCTTGGCACTATCGAATACCTTCTTCGACTTGGGCAACTTGGCGCCGTCGAGCGGAGCGGTCAGTGCTTCGTAGTCGCGGCTGATACCTTTGAGTATGCCGGGGCATTTGGGGTATATGTCGTCGCTCAGGAACGTGGTGTCTACACGCGGATAGGTGGCTACTTTCTTTTCGTAGAGCGATTGGATGAGCTTCAGGGTTTCGTCGGCCGAATAGCCGAACTTCTTGTTGCACTCTACCTGCAACGAGGTGAGGTCGAACAGGCGCGGTGCATACTCCACGCCTTTCTTGGCCGATACGTCGGTCACGATAAAGTCCGACTGCCGCACGGTACCGAGAAAGGCCAAGCCTTCTTCTTTGGAGGTGAACTTGCCCTTGGTAGCAGAGAAGGTAGTGTCGCGATATACGGTTTTCAACTCCCAGTAGGCCTCGGGGGTGAAGTTCTCAATCTCCAATTGGCGGTTCACGATCAGTGCCAATGTAGGCGTCTGTACCCGGCCGATGGAGAGCACCTGGCGGTTCTGACCGTACTTAATGGTGTACAGACGGGTGGCGTTCATGCCCAACAGCCAATCGCCGATGGCACGAGACATCCCCGCTTCGTAAAGCGACTGGAACTCGGATTGATCTTTGAGTTTAGCAAAGCCCTCTTTGATGGCCTCTTCGGTAAGCGAAGATATCCAAAGACGCTTCACGGGACAGGTAACGCCCGCCTTGTGCAACACCCAGCGTTGAATGAGTTCTCCCTCCTGCCCAGCATCACCGCAGTTGATGATCTCGTCGGCACGTTGCATCAACCACTCTACCGTTCGAAACTGCTTCTCGTACGTGGGGTTACTGATTAGTTTAATGCCAAAGCGTGGCGGTATCATGGGCAAGCTGCCCAAGCTCCATGACTTCCAGGCAGGCGTATATTCGTGAGGTTCTTTCAGGGTACAGAGATGTCCGAACGTCCAGGTTACCTGATATCCGTTACCTTCCATGTATCCGTCTTTCCGTTCCCGGGCTCCTAAAATATCGGCTATATCACGTGCCACTGAGGGCTTTTCGGCAATGCAAACTATCATTTATTTTCTCCTTCAATCTATAATGAGAAGACAAAGGTACAAAAAAATGGCATACATTGCCGAGAAGCGATTACTGTTTCTTATCAATCCGAAACCAGAAGCGAGAGCCTTTGCCCGGCTCGGAGGTTAAGCCGATGGTGCCACCGAGCAACTCAACAATTGTTTTACAGATAGATAGTCCCAAGCCGGTACCTTCGATGTAGGGATTTAGTTTGGTAAAGCGTTCGAAGATATCGCCGTGCTTATCTGGGGGAATGCCGATGCCGGTATCTTCGACAAAGAATTCGATCTGCTCGTTGCCACATGGAAAGTAACCTACCGTTATAGCTCCCTCGCGTGTAAACTTCATAGCGTTACTAACCAAATTATTGAGCAACTGCATCAACCGGTTGGGATCGGTATACAGAGGCATAGAGGTGCAAGACGGGTGCAGCGATAAGGCAACGCCTTGCGCACATTTGTCCTGAAACGCTGTAACGACATGTAGACTGATGTTTAAGGCATCTACCTTCTCGAAATGAAATTCGAGCATACCGGCTTCGATTTTCGACTCATCGAGGATATCGGATATGAGATGCAGCAGCAGATCGCTGTTGCGATGAATAAGGCCGGCAAACTCCATCCGCTCATCTTTCGACTCCATATCGGCAATCACACCCGAAAAGCCGACGATGGCATTGAGTGGCGTGCGTATCTCGTGACTCATATTGGCCAGAAAAGCCGATTTCAACCGATCGGATTCCTCGGCTTTGTGCAGGGCTTTCGTAAGCTCCTCGTGCGTGGCTTTGAGTTCGGCATTGGCCTTTTCGGTCGCAGCAACCGACTGAAGCAAAAGACGTTGTGCTTTTTGTAGTTTAATATTACTGCGAAGCGTGTAGAGGTAGAACAAGATAAAGATAGCCAGCAATACAGAACCGGCAATGATGTAGTACTTAAAGGTACTAAAGAAAGATCGGGGGTAGTTGTAGAAGATGGTATTGGCGGGAAGGTTATCTTTATTTAGTTTGTATCGCTCAAAGACTTTCCAAGCGATTCTACACTGTTCATCGTATTGTATCGTTGTTTCTATCTGTCGGGGGCTTTTGCCACGGAGAACCTGAATCAACTGATCGGCCGTCTTTTTACCCCAAAAGGAAGATTCATTGAAGTACCCTCCGACGAAATACTCCTTATCCAAGCCGATATTGTTGGTTATGAATATAGGAGCTTGTAAATCGAGCTCCATCTGACTGTAAACATGATCTTTGGAGTATTCGAACCCATGGTTACCTGTGAGCCATGAAGTGAGTAGTACGCCGGTAGTGGGAGTAATCTCAGGTAACTTCTTAAGTAATGAATCTGTAGTAACCGAGCGGGCATCCAGATAATCGACCGGAATCGTCGGATAATGCCTTTTTACCTCTTGCTCCAGTAACAAACGGGTATATATACCATAAAATCTTCCATCGGTAATAAATGTAAAACGATCCAGATTAGGTATTAAATTATTCATTAAACCAAGATAACACGATACATTCATTGCACGAAGTACACCAGCAGCATTATATTGCTTCATTACTTCCATGGTAGGCTTAAAGTGAGATAACTGCAATGAACCTTTTTTATTATCAAGATTTTGAGAACAAACCGTATGGGGCTTTACAGCGCAAAGCAAGAGAGGAATTTCTTTAAATTCATTCAAGTTAGCATCTTGATATGCCATCCATGCTTCGTCCGAGATTAATATAATGGCACGTGGTGGGTTCTTCCGATAATTACCGAGAAGCACGCTTACTTTATTTCCCCAGGTATCGGCGTTATCCAGAAATTCGGATGATAAAAATTCCCGGCTAAACTCAATATTAGGAAATTCGGCTTTAAGCTCCCTACGAATAACATCTGCAATGGAGTTACTCCATTGGTAATCTGTTCCATAAGAACTAAGTACAAGAACTTTATCTACTTCCGAGAAAACATTTACCCGAAAGCACCATAGCAACATGGCAAGTAATAAGTAACGTTTCATAACAAATCAGTATAGTTATTCATTGTCTAAAGAAATAGCATTAACCACCGAAAATAGAACCAGTTATTCTGTGCGTTAAAGATTAATAGGTAAAAAAAAAGGAGCAACGCCTTGCTCCAACCTTTGTTAACCTTAAATCTAATACTATGAAAAACACAGTACAAAGATACAGGTTTCTCAAGAAAAAACAAACCCTGTGCCCGAAAACGGAAGCGCAATAACTTTTTTTAGTATTTTCTTAATAAGACAAAAAAGGCGAGGTATCCTAAGATACCTCGCTCATTTCAGTGAACTTATCAGAGTTTATTATTCTTCCAACAAGATTTCGAGAATCTGGCAGGCAGCTTTCGCTACAGGCGAACCCGGACCGAAGATGGCAGCCACACCGGCTTTGTACAAGAAATCATAGTCCTGTGCAGGAATTACACCACCGGCAATCACGATGATATCTTCGCGACCCAGTTTCTTGAGTTCTTCCATAATCTGCGGAATCAGTGTCTTGTGTCCGGCAGCCAGTGAAGAAACACCTACTACATGAACATCATTCTCTACTGCTTCGCGAGCAGCTTCGGCAGGAGTCTGGAACAGAGGTCCCATGTCTACGTCGAAACCACAATCGGCATAACCGGTTGCTACTACTTTGGCACCACGGTCGTGACCGTCTTGTCCCATCTTAGCTACCATAATACGGGGCTGACGTCCCTCTTTCTTCGCAAACTTCTCGGCCAACTCGCAAGCACGCTTGAAGTCGCTATCGTTTTTACTTTCTGCTGAATACACGCCTGAAATAGTTCTGATTACTGCTTTATAACGACCTACTACTTCTTCGCAGGCCAATGAGATTTCGCCCAGAGTAGCACGAACACGAGCGGCTTCTACAGCCAGTTCGAGCAAGTTGCCTTCTTTGGTTTCCACACACTTGGTGATGGCAGCCAAAGCAGCTTGTACTTTCGCTTCGTCGCGACCTTCTTTGAGTTCGGCAAGGCGTTCGATCTGTTGGTTACGAACCGATGTATTGTCGATCTCCAGGATATCGATCGGAGCTTCTTTCTCCAAACGATACTTGTTGACACCCACAATAGTTTGCGAACCCGAGTCGATACGAGCTTGCGTACGGGCAGCAGCCTCTTCGATACGCATCTTAGGCAGACCGGTTTCGATGGCTTTGGCCATACCGCCCAGCTTCTCTACCTCTTCGATCAACTCCCATGCTTTGTGAGCCAGTTCGTTGGTCAAAGACTCTACGTAGTACGAACCACCCCATGGGTCGACGTTCTTGCAGATATAAGTTTCTTCCTGAATATAGATCTGAGTGTTACGAGCGATACGAGCCGAGAAGTCGGTTGGCAAAGCGATAGCCTCATCGAGTGCATTGGTATGCAATGATTGGGTGTGTCCCAACGCTGCTGCCATTGCTTCGATACAGGTACGACCTACGTTATTGAACGGATCTTGCTCGGTAAGCGACCAACCCGATGTTTGAGAGTGGGTACGCAAAGCCAATGATTTCGAGTTCTTCGGATTGAATTGTTTTACAATCTTCGCCCACAACATACGAGCAGCACGCATCTTGGCAATTTCCATGAAGTGGTTGGTACCAATGGCCCAGAAGAACGACAGACGAGGAGCAAACGCATCGATGTCGATACCTGCGGCAACACCTGCACGAAGGTACTCAAGACCATCGGCAAGGGTGTAAGCCAACTCAATGTCGGCAGTAGCACCGGCTTCCTGCATGTGATAGCCCGAGATAGAGATCGAGTTGAACTTCGGCATCTTTTGAGAAGTATACTCAAAGATATCCGAGATAATCTTCATAGAGAATGCAGGTGGGTAGATATAGGTATTACGCACCATGAACTCTTTAAGGATATCGTTCTGAATGGTTCCGGCCATCTCTTCGAGTTGTGCACCTTGCTCCAAACCGGCATTGATATAGAATGCCAAGATAGGAAGTACGGCACCGTTCATGGTCATCGACACAGACATCTTGTTCAACGGAATACCATCGAACAATACCTTCATGTTTTCGAGCGAACAGATTGACACACCGGCTTTACCTACGTCGCCTACCACACGTTCGTGGTCAGGGTCATAGCCACGGTGTGTAGCCAAGTCGAACGCTACCGACAAACCTTTTTGTCCGGCAGCCAGGTTGCGACGATAGAATGCATTTGATTCTTCGGCAGTAGAGAATCCGGCATACTGACGGATCGTCCAGGGACGAAGCGTGTACATAACCGAATACGGGCCACGCAGGTAAGGAGGAAGTCCGGCTGCATAGTGCAGATGTTCCATTCCTTCGAGGTCTTCTTTTGTATAAACAGGCTTTACACTGATGTGTTCGGGAGTCTTCCAGTTGCTTTCGATTCCGTTAGCCTTTTGCCATTCAGCACCGTTAGCGGGCTGAAATGCGGCATATATATCTAAGTTCTTAAAATCTTTTCTCATCTTACTTCAATAATTTAGCGTTGAACTCTTTCAATGTATCGAGTACATTGACACGAACGTGAATGAAATTCTCGATACCTGCAGCTTGCAGTTCGTCCATACAGGCAGGAGCACCGGCAACGATAAACAATGCACGATCACCTACCGCCTTGAATGCCGGAACAGCATATTCTGCATATTCGTCATCGCTTGAGCAAAGTACTACGATATCGGCTTTGGCAGCCATAGCAGCCTCTACACCGGCTTCGATGCTTTCGAAACCAAGATTATCCACCACTTCATATCCGGCACAAGCCAAGAAGTTGCAAGAGTATTGAGCACGCGCCTGACGCATAGCCAGGTTACCGATAGTCAGCATGAATGCTTTCGGACGTTTGCCCGATGCTTCCGTTTCGAGGCGCAATGCTTCGAACTGGCTGGCAGCGCGATCAAATACCAATGTAGGCACATCCTTTTCGCAAGTGCTTTTTCCACCGCAGCAGCAAGTAGCCTCTGCCGGTTTCTTATCGCCTGCTATTTCATTGAAGTTGGGGAACTGGTTAGTACCCAATAGCACTTCGCGGCGTTGAGCCACTGCTTTGTGACGAGCTTTGTTGCTTTCGTTCACAGCAGCCTGCACCTTGCCTGCTTTTACAGAAGCATAGAAACCACCCTCTTCTTCGACCGAAAGGAACAGTTCCCAAGCTTGCTGAGCGATGGCAGCAGTCAGGTTCTCTACATAATATGAACCGGCAGCAGGATCGATCACTTTATCGAAATGTGCTTCTTCTTTCAATAAGAGTTGTTGATTGCGAGCCATACGTTCAGAAAAGTCGTCGGCTGCCTGATACGTAACATCAAACGGAGTAACCGTCATTGAGTCGACACCTGCCAGTGCAGCACTCATTGCTTCTGTTTGTGTACGGAGCAAGTTCACATGTGCATCGAACAACGTCATATTAAAGGTAGAAGTCTCTGCATGTACTTTCATCTTAGCCGCGCAACGACATTCGCCGTTAGCACCCTTGTTATCGCAATCGCGCAAACATTCGGGTTGGTAAGAGGCTACGATGTTGGCCCACAACATACGAGCCGCACGGAATTTAGCAATTTCGAGGAAGTAGTTAGAGCTGATACCGAAGTTGAATTTGATTTTCTTAGCTACTACGGCAGCAGGAATACCGGCTTCGGTAAGTTGGTTCATGTATTCGTTACCCCAAGCCAATGCGTAACCCAGTTCTTGCGAGATATAGGCACCTGCATTGTTGAGCGACAAGGCTGTTACGTTCAGCACACGGTAAAAAGGAAGAGGCTGAATGGCTTCGATCAGTGCTTTGGCTGTCTGTACCATGTCTCCTTTTTCTTTGCCCTTCGTCAACATTTTGTTGAGGAAGTCAAAGTTGATCGAACCTTGCAGTTTCTTCACATCGTAGTCTTTCTTCTGGAAGTAAGCTACCAGGATCTCTGCCAACTGCACCACATGTCCTTGACAAGTAGAGAAGTTCAATTCGACACACTCTGCACAAATACCGTTAAGCAATGTTTCGATGTATTCGGCACTTAAATCGGCGGATTTAATATGGAAAGAAAGAGAGTCGATACCTTTGTTGAGGATATCCAATGCTTTTTCATTGGCTTCCTTGGGGCATGCTACCTTTATTTCCTGACGAACCAACCATGCATTGCTATCCTTCTTCGTTCCTCTCAGATAAGGAAACTCGCCCGGAAGCGCATCGGTTGTTTTTAATCCCTCCAAGTCTTCCATTCGGTAGAATGGTTTAACCTTGAACCCTTCGTTTGTTTTCCAAACGAGTTTCTTCTCATAATCAGCGCCTTTAAGGTCGGCTGTTACTTTCTCCATCCATTTCTCGGTGGATACGGGAGAGAAGTCCGAGAAGAGCTTTTCTTTACTGTCTGCCATAGTTTATTCTAATTTTTAAAATAAGATTAATAACTATCATTATTTTATATCTCTTTCTAAATGTTTCATTAAGACATGCAAAGATACTTAATTCCTTTAAACAAGGTACTTTTTTTAGGGAAAATTCGCACTGCAGGCTGTCTTGTTGCTACTGAAGCATTTATTAAATACCAGGCAGATGAAAAAGAGTTTATAGTTTTAGCTTTTTAGCCACAAAGTCTTCTATGAATAAAACGGTTTCCTCGATACCCAATGCAGATGAATCAATACAAAGGTGATAAGTGGAGGCGGCTCCCCAGGTTTTGTAACTATAATAGTTGTAGTATTCGGAGCGTTTCTTATCGGACTTATTCATCATCTCCTCTGCCTCTTCTTGGGCAATGGAGTGAATGCGGCAAAGGCGCGCCATGCGTTCTTGTGGGGAGGATGAGATAAAGATGTTTACGCAACGCGGATGTTCCCGAAGAATATAGTCGGCACAACGCCCTACAAACAAGCAAGACCGCTCGGATGCAAGCCGACGTATCACGTCGCTTTGAATTTTGAAAAGTGCATCATTGCTCAGACAATTGGTGTAGGGAATAGAACTGTCGCTGATGAAGGGGAATCGCATCCCAAACAATCCGCCGATGATGCTTTGAGAAGCTTTTTCGTCGGCTTTCTCAAAGAACTCCCTACACAGTCCGCTCTCTTCGGATGCCAGATTAATCAGTTCCTTATCATAAAAGCCTATACCCATGCGAGAGGCCAACTTCTCTCCTATTTCCTTGCCGCCACTTCCTAGCTGGCGACCGATATTTATCACATAATTAGCACTCATAGTACGTTGCTGTTAATTGGTTAAGAAGCAAACATACGGATTATTTCTGAAAAGGGAGGTAAAAAAACGGAAGAAATTATCAATTGGTAAGTTTTATCCGGTAGAGCCGTTTTACCTTTGCGGCATGAAAAAAAAGAACGGTAAACAGCCACTGGAGTTGTTGAAATACGTTCCATTGAAGTATATCGCATCGTACTTATGGATCACCCCGCAGTCTTTAAGCAGGATACGGGCAGGAATAAAATAAGCTTGCTCTTAAGAGTACGTACTCAATGGAGCATTCATATACTAATTAACAGTACGTTAAATACGTACTGTTGACACCCAAGAGTACGTACTATTTTAATAAATGATAATCAAGTACTTAAACTAATAATTTATCTTATTTTGCACTCATATTTTTGAAGCTTCTAAACTGCCACCACAACATGGCTGCCGAAATCAAACTCGCCGCCAGATCGGATAGAGGCATACTGGCCCATACCCCTGTTTGACCATAAAAACGGGGAAGAATAAACAAACAAGGAATCAACAACAGCATCTGACGAGTAAGTGACAGGAAAATAGCCTTACCTGCCATACCGATGCTTTGAAAGAAGTTAGAAGCAACCATCTGAAAACCGACAAGGGGAAAAAACAATACAACGATCTGCAACCCCTCGGATGCCAAGGCTATCAATTCGCTATCGGACGTAAAAATAGAAACAGCCCAATCGGGCACGAACACTCCCATCAAAAAGCCAATCGTTGTAACCACCGTAGCCGCACAAATGGTTAACTTCAGTGTTTGAGTAACACGGTCGTAATAACGGGCTCCGTAGTTATAACCGGCAATGGGTTGCATGCCTTGGTTGATACCCATCACAATCATGATGAAGAGAAAGACCAACCGGTTGACAATACCAAAGGCTCCGATGGCCAAATCGCCTCCATGCCGTTTCAACCCTTGGTTGATTAGAATGACAATAAAGCAGGAAGCCAGATTCATTAAAAAAGGAGCCATACCGATGGCCAGCGAAGCCGTTACAATCTTACGTTTCAGGCGGAAAATGCCACGGTGAAAGTGCAGCAGTTCGTCTTTATTGCTAAACAATTTGAATTGCCAAGCCAAAGCAATGATTTGTGCCACAATCGTGGCAATAGCCGCCCCACGAATACCCCAACCGAAGCCGAAGATAAAGAGCGGATCGAGTGCCGTATTGATAAGCACGGTCGCAATCGTGGCAATCATCGCCTTCTGAGGATGGCCGGCCGAGCGAAGCACTGCATTGAGCCCTAAATAAATATGCGTAACCACATTGCCTAACAGAATGATCTGCATGTAATCGCGGGCATAGCCTACCGTCTCGTCACTGCCTCCGAAGAAATAAAGAATGGGGTCCAGAAAGATAAGAGTAGGTATGGTAAAAGCCAGCCCGATGATAAGGTTCAATATCAACACATTGCCCAGTACGCGCTGAGCCGTATCATAATCGCGCTGCCCCAGTTTGACCGATACCAATGTGGCGGCTCCTACACCAACCAATGAACCGAATGCTGCTGCCAGGTTCATTAACGGGAAAGTGAGTGCCAACCCCGAAATAGCCATGCGCCCTACACCGTGACCAATAAAAATGCTGTCAACCATATTATACAAAGAAGATGCCGTCATGGCGATAATTGCCGGAATGGCATACTGCATCAAAAGCTTTCTAATGGGCTCGGTTCCCAGCGCAGTGGGCGTTTTTTGTCCTGTCATACTGAATGTTTTAAGGGTGCAAAAGTACTCTTTTTTTCGTATTTGAACAAGCCCGTAGAAGGCTTCTTTAATTAATTAGAAGCCCGTTCATGCCGTAATATGAAAAATGTTTCGTATTTTTGCCTCCAAATATTGAGTTAATACGTAACGAAATGAACCTATTAGAACTAAGTGAACAGGAAATCATCCGACGCAACAGTCTGAATGAACTTCGCGCGATGGGCATTGATCCCTATCCCGCAGCAGAGTATGTAACCAATGCTTTCTCTACCGATATAAAACAGGAATTCAAAGACGACGAAGCGCCACGTCCTGTTTCCATTGCCGGACGCATCATGAGCAGACGTGTTATGGGTAAAGCGTCTTTTGTTGAATTGCAAGATTCAAAAGGACGTATACAAGTCTATATCACTCGCGACGATATTTGTCCGGGAGAAGACAAAGAGATGTACAACACTGTGTTTAAACGCCTGCTCGACTTAGGCGACTTTATCGGTATCGAAGGTTTTGTATTTCGCACACAAATGGGCGAAATCAGTATCCATGCACAAAAGCTTACGGTACTGGCCAAATCGATCAAGCCACTTCCTATCGTAAAGTATAAAGACGGTGTGGCATACGACTCCTTCGAAGATCCCGAAATGCGTTATCGCCAACGCTACGTCGACCTGGCTGTAAACGAAGGTATCAAAGATATTTTCATCAAACGAAATAAAGTGTACTCTTCCATGCGTGAGTATTTCAACGCACAGAATTACATGGAAGTAGAGACACCCATCCTGCAAGCCATCCCCGGTGGTGCATCGGCACGTCCGTTCATCACACACCACAATGCGCTCGATATTCCGCTGTACCTGCGTATCGCAGATGAGCTGTACCTGAAGCGTCTTATCGTCGGTGGCTTTGAAGGAGTATACGAGTTCTCGAAAAACTTCCGTAACGAAGGAATGGACCGCACGCACAACCCCGAGTTTACCTGTATGGAGATCTATGTATCGTACAAGGACTACAACTGGATGATGGAGTTCACCGAAAAGATGATCGAAAAGATCTGTCTCGATGTGAATGGAACCACAGAGGTAACCGTGGGTGATAAACTGATCAATTTCAAAGCACCCTTCAAGCGTGTTACCATGCTGGGAGCGATCAAGGACTTTACCGGTCACGATTTAACCGGAAAGAGCGAGGAAGAGATTCGCGAGGTATGCAAGCAACTCAACATGGACATCAACGAAACCATGGGCAAAGGCAAGCTGATCGATGAAATATTCGGCGAGTTCTGCGAGGGCAATTACATTCAGCCAACCTTCATCACCGACTACCCCAAAGAGATGTCTCCGCTAACCAAGAAGCACCGCGAAAACCCCGAACTGACAGAACGCTTTGAGCTAATGGTCAACGGAAAAGAGCTTTGCAATGCTTATTCGGAGTTGAACGACCCAATCGATCAGTTGGAGCGTTTCCAAGAGCAGCTTAAGCTAAGCGAAAAGGGAGATGACGAAGCCATGTTCATCGACATGGATTTTGTACGCGCCTTGGAGTATGGTATGCCTCCTACATCGGGTATGGGCATCGGTATGGACCGCCTTGTGATGTTGATGACCGGACAAACAGCCATTCAGGAGGTATTGTTCTTCCCTCAGATGCGTCCCGAAAAGACAATCAAAAGAGATGCAGCAGCCAAATACATGGAGATAGGCATCCCCGAAGAGTGGGTACCGGCTATTCAGAAAGCCGGATACAACATGGTATCGGACTTAAAAGAGGTGAATCCGCAGAAGTTCCACCAGGATATCTGTGGTATCAATAAGAAGTACAAATTGGAATTAACCGCTCCGTCAGTAAATGATGTGACTGAGTGGGTGAAACGTTTAAATTAAGAATAAAAAGAGTGAAGAGTCATTCTTCACTCTTTCATTATTATTATTCATTACAATATGAAATTACCCGGTAAGATAGCGATAATGGGCGGCGGAAGCTGGGCCACAGCCATTGCCAAAATGTTCTTGGCTCAAGAAGAGTCCATCAACTGGTACATGCGTCGCGACGACCGTATTGCCGACTTCAAGAGATTGGGCCACAACCCGGCCTATCTGACAGGCGTTAAGTTCGACATAAAACGTATCAATTTCAGCTCCAATATCAACGATATTGTCAAGGAGAGTGATACGCTTGTCTTTGTCACCCCATCTCCTTATTTGAAAGTTCACCTGAAAAAGCTGAAAACAAAGATAAAGGATAAGTTCATTATTACTGCTATCAAAGGAATCGTACCCGACGACAATATTATCGTATCGGAATACTTCACGAAAGAGTACGGTGTTCCACCCCAGAATATTGCCGTTCTAGCCGGACCTTGCCATGCAGAAGAGGTTGCTCTCGAGCGCCTCTCGTATCTTACACTGGCTTGCCCGGATACGGATAAAGCGCGTATCTTCGCCCACCGGTTAGGAAGCAGCTATATTAAAACCTCCATCAGCGACGATGTGATAGGTATTGAATATAGCTCTGTATTAAAGAACGTATATGCCATTGCCGCAGGTATCTGTAGCGGGTTGAAATATGGCGATAACTTTCAATCGGTACTTATCTCGAATGCCATTCAGGAAATGAGTCGCTTCTTAGATACAGTATATCCGCTAAACAGAAACATCAACGAATCTGTTTATTTGGGCGACCTCTTGGTTACGGGCTATTCCAACTTCAGCCGTAACCGTACATTCGGTACGATGATCGGCAAGGGATACTCCGTGAAGAGTGCACAAATTGAGATGGAAATGATAGCCGAAGGTTACTATGGTACCAAGTGTATCAAAGAAATCAACAAGCATTATCATGTTAATATGCCTATACTCGACGCTGTTTACAACATCCTCTATGAGCGCATATCGCCGATGATTGAAATCAAGCTACTCACAGATTCATTCAGGTAACCCAACTTTAAAACCCCTTTAAACAAAGTAAAAAGATATGATTAGTTTAAACATTGAAAAAACCTTTGGATTTATCTCCAAAGAGTCCGTTTTCGGCTATGAAGCCCAAGTAAAAGCTGCACAAGAAGCATTGGAAAACGGAACAGGCAAAGGCAATGACTTCTTGGGATGGTTGCATTTGCCCTCATCTATCACTGCCGAGCATCTGGCCGACTTGAAAGCTACTGCACAGGTATTGAGAGATAATTGTGAAGTAGTGGTTGTAGCAGGTATTGGTGGAAGTTACTTGGGAACTCGTGCTGTAGTAGAAGCTTTATCAAACAGCTTCACTTGGCTGCAAAAGGAAAAAACAGCTCCGACCATTATCTATGCCGGACATAATATCGGCGAAGATTATCTGTACGAACTGACTACATTCTTGAAAGATAAAAAATTCGGTGTACTAAACATCTCTAAATCGGGTACTACTACCGAAACTGCTTTGGCCTTCCGCCTGCTGAAAAAGCAATGCGAAGAGCAACGTGGCAAAGAGATGGCTCGCAAGGTAATTGTTGCCATCACCGATGCAAAGAAAGGTGCAGCGCGTGTTACTGCCGATAAAGAAGGATATAAATCATTCATCATTCCCGACAACGTAGGCGGACGCTTCTCCGTACTCACTCCGGTAGGTTTGCTGCCTATTGCCGTTGCAGGTTTTGATATTGAGCAATTGGTAGCAGGTGCAGCCGATATGGAGAAAGCTTGTGGCAAGGATGTTCCTTTTGCCCAAAACCAAGCTGCTATCTATGCTGCTACGCGGAATGAACTTTATAAGAGCGGAAAGAAGATTGAGATCTTGGTCAACTACAACCCCAAATTGCACTACGTAAGCGAATGGTGGAAACAATTATACGGTGAGTCTGAAGGAAAAGACAACAAAGGAATATTCCCTGCTGCTGTCGATTTCTCGACCGATCTTCACTCGATGGGACAATGGATCCAAGAGGGCGAACGCATCATCTTCGAAACCGTAATCTCGGTAGAAAAGGTGAACCATACACTCGAAGTGCCTACAGATGAAGCCAACCTTGACGGACTCAACTTCCTTGCCGGCAAACGGGTAGACGAGGTGAATAAGATGGCCGAATTAGGTACTCAACTGGCTCATGTAGATGGTGGTGTTCCTAATATCCGCTTGGTTGTTCCCGAATTAAACGAATATAATATCGGCCAGTTGCTTTATTTCTTCGAAATAGCTTGTGGTATCAGCGGTTATATTCTGGATGTAAATCCGTTCAATCAACCGGGAGTAGAGGCTTATAAGAAAAATATGTTTGCCTTACTTGACAAACCCGGATATGAAGAAGACTCTAAAGCCATCCGTGCAAGACTTTAAGAGGACTAAAAAGAATATTGAATAAAAAAAGCCGGGCGAGACTTCAAAGTAAAGTCTCGCCCGGCTTTTTTTTATTCAATACAGCTATAATAGCAATTACATTTCTGTCTTCAACACCAAATCATACTGACCTGCATTGGTCTCTGCTTTTGAGGAGAGATAAAAAGAAAGTTTAGTTTCTTTCTCGGTTGTCGAAACGACTTTTGCCTTTACCAGCAAACGGGTATTATTAACTCCATCAACAAAACGCAAGCGTCCACTCTCGACATCTGTAAAATCAGCTTCCGAAGTTACTTCTCTTTCTTCGTAACCCAAAGAATCCAACTTTATCTCTGCAGTACGATTCACCTGAAACGTTTTTAGTTCGGCACCATTACCATTGAGTTCCAACGTAACATTCACCTCATCGCCTACAACCAACGAAGGCATCGACCCAAGAGTCTGTGCATAATCGGTCATATCATCATTCACATACAGGCTAGTAACGGTTATTACAGGGCTTAAACTGTTATTTGAACATGCCGCCAAGAGTAATAAACTAAATAAAAGTGAAACTATTTTTTTCATGTATTATGAGTTTGTCAAGGCAAAAATACATATTATATTCTAATTAGCAAAAAAAGCGTAACTTTGTGCTCCAAAATCAATAAACAATAGAATGATTCAGAAGAATTTCAAGTTGAAAGCCGTCCTCTTTGATATGGATGGCGTACTTTTCGATTCGATGCCATATCACGCCAATTCTTGGCACAAAGTGATGCATGCACATGGACTTAACTTAAGCCGCGAAGAAGCTTACCTGCACGAAGGACGTACCGGATCGGGCACAATCAACCTTATCTGCCAACGCCAATTAGGGCGCGACGCCACACCCGAAGAGATTAAAGACATCTACAAAGAGAAAAGTAGAGAATTCAATACCTATCCGGAAGCCACACGCATGCCGGGTGCTTGGGAACTCTTGCAAAAGGTAAAAGCAGCAGGACTACTACCAATGGTGGTAACCGGTTCGGGACAGGCTTCTCTGTTGGATCGATTAGAGGAGAACTTCCCCGGCATGTTTCGTCGAGAACTAATGGTAACTGCCTTCGACGTAAAACATGGCAAACCCAACCCCGAACCCTATTTAATGGCACTGCAAAAAGGCGAATTAAAGGCCGAAGAGGCTATTGTAGTAGAAAATGCTCCGTTAGGCGTCGAAGCAGCCGTAGCCGCAGGTATCTTTACGGTTGCCGTTAATACGGGACCATTAGACAATCAAGTGTTATTGGATGCAGGTGCAGACGCCTTTTTTCCTTCAATGCAAGCTCTTTGTGATGGTTGGGAGGAGCTGATTAATAATAAAAAAGGTCATACTCATTAAGAGTACGACCTTCACATGGTAGCCCCGAAGGGAATCAAACCCTTATCTTAGGTACCGGAAACCTACATTCTATTCGTTGAACTACAGAGCCGGGCTATATTGCGACGACAAAAATAGATAAAAAGTTCCGATCTTCCTAATGTTTCTCCTTTTTTTTCGTTCAACGCCCTCTTGTTCCATACAAAATATTATTTTGAAACAAATATCAGCGAAACATTTATCATATTGACATTATTTTAGACTAATTCAATGACACATATAGATATTATTCCTATCTTTGTCGACAATTAATACATAAAAGTAATGAGTTATCTAATAAAACCACAAAATTATAAACCGCTATTAGATTTAAAGCAAACAGAACTCGGCATCAAACAAATAAAAGAGTTCTTTCAGCAAAATCTATCATCAGAATTGAGACTACGCCGGGTTACTGCTCCCCTTTTTGTATTGAAAGGAATGGGTATCAACGACGATCTCAACGGAGTAGAGCGCGCAGTTTCGTTTCCCATCAAAGATTTGGGCGATGCGCAAGCCGAAGTAGTGCACTCACTTGCCAAATGGAAAAGATTGACACTAGCCGATTATCTGATAGAGCCGGGATATGGTATATACACGGATATGAATGCGATCCGTTCGGACGAGGAACTTGGCAACCTGCATTCGCTCTATGTTGACCAATGGGACTGGGAGCGGGTGATTACTGCTGCCGACCGCAACGTAGAGTTTCTCAAAGAGATAGTTAACCGCATTTATGCTGCCATGATCCGTACCGAATATATGGTATACGAAATGTTTCCGCAGATAAAGCCTTGTTTACCTCAGAAGCTACATTTTGTTCATGCCGAAGAGTTGCGTCAACTTTACCCGGACTTGGAGCCAAAGTGCCGGGAGCACGCTATTTGCCAGAAGTATGGTGCTGTTTTCATTATCGGTATCGGTTGCAAACTAAGCGATGGCAAAAAGCACGACGGACGCGCTCCTGATTATGACGATTATACCAGCAAGGGACTCAATGATTTGCCCGGACTCAATGGTGACTTACTTCTGTGGGACGATGTATTGCAACGCTCCATCGAATTATCATCTATGGGTATACGTGTAGACAAAGAGGCACTGTTGCGCCAAATCAAAGAGGAAAACGAAGAGAAACGATTGGAGCTTTACTTCCACAAACGCTTGTTGGAAGATACGCTTCCGCTTTCGATTGGAGGTGGAATCGGTCAATCACGCCTCTGTATGTTCTACTTACGCAAAGCCCACATTGGTGAGATACAAGCAAGTATCTGGCCCGAATCTATGCGTAAAGAGTGTGAAACCTTCGATATACATCTGATTTAATAATGAATGTACAGATAGAAGAGAGCTGGAAAGCTCACCTACAGCCGGAATTTGAGAAAGACTATTTTCGTACTTTAACCGAGTTTGTTAAGAACGAATATAGTCAACACGCCATTTATCCTCCTGGGAAATTGATCTTTAACGCTTTCAATCTCTGTCCATTCGATAATGCCAAAGTGGTTATTATCGGACAAGATCCCTATCATGGACCGGGACAGGCACATGGCTTATGTTTTTCGGTCAATGACGGTATTCCTTTTCCACCCTCATTGGTCAATATATTCAAGGAGATTAAAAGCGATATAGGCATTGATGCACCCGCAACGGGCAACCTGACTCGTTGGGCAGAGCAAGGGGTATTAATGCTCAATGCTACGCTAACCGTACGTGCCCACCAAGCCGGTTCGCATCAGCGTCGTGGTTGGGAAGAATTTACCGATGCTGCTATTCGCGCATTGGCAGAAGGCAAAGAGCATTTGGTATTTATCTTATGGGGAAATTATGCACAAAAGAAGGGAGCATTTATTGATCGGAACAAGCATCTCGTGCTATGCTCTGCCCACCCCTCTCCGCTTTCGGCTCACAATGGTTTTTGGGGCAACAAACATTTCACCAGAACCAATGAATACCTGAAAGCACACGGAAAAGAAGAAATTAACTGGTAAAAGACGAATAGTAACAAAAGACTGAGAGTTGAACATTTAGTATGCAATGCATCGTAATGTTCAACTCTCGGTCTTTTTATATCAATACCACTGTATGTTGCTTTGCGTTTGGCTTCGCTGCTCCCACTTCAAGTCTTGCAGAATACTTGCATTGGCGCGGAAGGTGAAGTTATAGTATTTCCAACGACCAAAAGGAGAAAGACTGGCCGACATATTGAAACAGTGCAAATCGCGCGAAATAGTCAGAGAGGTCTGCGTTATTTCTTTGGTTTCAAAAGCATAGCCCGAAGTAAAGTTGACTGTCCAATTGTTGGAAAGCTTAATATTTCCCGAAAGTCCGAGCGTTTGTGTAAATGTAAACGGATAGCGCATCGAGGTACGATCGATAGGCTTCGAACGGTCCTCACGAAAGCCAAATCCATAATTAAAGCTCAACGACCATGGCATCTTAAAGACCTGATAACCGTCAGTATCAGCTTTTGCCTTTTCGACTTTCTTCTCCGTTTTATCCACATTGTCACCCGAACCCGTTTCTCCATCCGCATTCTCATTATTCTTCTTATCTTTATCAGCGTCGTCTTTGGAACCGAACCATTTCTTCCACGAGTCATTGTTAAAGGTATAATTGAATGAAGAGTTATATCCTTGGAAACGTCCAAAACGCCCATACGACCATTCGGTACGATCGCCTACAATTACATTTCCTTGTTTATCGAATGTATAGGCATACGTGGCAAATGATGTATTCAGATTAAACGTATAGCTCTTCGAGAATTTCAAGCGCAAGCGTAAGCTTAAGTCACTCCATGGTTGTCTCTTGGCGGCCATATTATACGACATACCAGCTCCGAGTTCATCGATCAAGCTTCGCTTCTTTATAGAATCATTCTTCGCTTTGAATTTCATTTCAAGGTTATTGGAAACATCGAACGACACGGTTCCTTGTTTCTCACGAGGTGCTACTCCAAACTGTTGTCCGTCGAAAGGAGAGTAATATTGCTCACGACCATCCGAATCGATTGTACTTTCCCAGTATTGAGTAAACCCGGGTGCACCACTAAAGCTAACCTGTGGAGAGAATACGTGACGAATCTGTATCTCCTTCTTCTTCATGAACAAAGGTTTGTATATACCATACAACTTGGTATTCATACTTACCGAAGCCGAGTAGTTAGACACCCGATAAAAGCCACGCAAAGTATCGCCAGGCTGGGTTACCCATTGATTTCTCGTATCATCGTATTCTTTATTTATCTTGCGGGTGTACCAACGTTCGGTATAGTTCACACTGGGCGAAATGTTCAAATATTTAAAGAGCGTAAATGTTGCCTGAATGGGAATGCTGTGATTCATGGCCGTTTCCCACTTGCCCAAACCCGATGAAAACAATTCCGTATCTTTGGTTTTGATCATATTGGTCATACGACCGGTATAGCTCAATGAAATCTTCTCGTACCAACGTTCGGAACCGACACCATGTTTGCGTTTAAACGGATACAAACGGCTCAAGGTGATATTGAGGTCGGGCAATGTCATCGACAAAGAAGAGTCGCGCATGGTTTGAGCAATATTGGCTGTTCCCGAAAGCGTAAGCCCTTGATCGGGAAAGCTACGAGAGTAGCTGATACTCGAAGTTTTGGTATTCTGAGTTAACAGATTCGAATTATACAGATTATTGATATTAGTACGTTCGTAGCTACTGGTAGAAAAGTTTACACTAGCCGAGAACGTGCTGTTTGGACTTGCTTTAGCATCCTGACGGTGATTCCAAACAACTTTAAAGTCTTTAGCCACCGAATAGTCAGGCATATTCTTATCGCCCAACTTAGTAATCTGATAGTCGGCCAGAATCGAACCCGAGAACTTATAACGCTTGTTGTAGTTCGACTCTACCCCCAGTCGCCATGAACCTTTGGTGAAGATATCTCCGGTCAGTTTCAAATCGATCAGATCGCTTACTGCAAAGTAATATCCGCCATTTGCCAAACCAAACCCACGCGAAGAATCGTCCATATAGGTAGGCATAACAAACCCCGAGGAGTAGCTACTCGAAAAAGGAAAGAAGAAGAAAGGAACAGCCAGCGGAAGCGGCACATCCTCGACCACCAGATAAGCAGGTCCGGTTACTACATTCTTCTTGGGACGTACCTTGGCTTTGGTCAGTTGAAGGTAAAAGTGGGGATGATCGTGATGATCGCAAGTGGTATATTTACCATCTTGCATAAAGAGTTCGTCATTGGCACCTTTTTTGGCATTATTGCCTACCACATAGCCTTCGCCCTGTTGGGTAACGACATTATTGATATATCCTTTTTTCGTTTTAAAGTTGTAGCGGATCGCTTTGGTGTCATAGGGCGTTTCTCCGTCTTTGAATATCGGTTTACCCGTTTCAACACCCAGCGAATCGGTAATACCGCGTGCATAAACGGTGCTGCTATCCATATTCATCGTGATGATTTGCGCCCCCAGCTCTATCTTCTCGTAGTTCACCTTTCCATCTCCATAGAGGTGGGCATATCCTCCTTCGGTGAAGACAATAGAGTCGTTCGCCGAATAAATAACCGGAGCATCCAACGGTTGCTTTTTCTTCGCCTGAGGTGCCAGAGACAGCGTATCCGTACGCAATGTATCTGCTTTCAACGTATCTGTCTGTAAGCCGTTTGCAACGGCTTCCCTACTCTTTCTCCGTTGAGACATAACCTCATAGGGAAACATCAGCAAGACAAATAGTAGTATAAATGATATAAATGTATTTGCTTTCAATGGCGTCATTAACTAATAGTTTACGCTAGAAGGAGCAAAAGTACACAATCTTCACCAATAATACGTGCGAATCTTTATTTTTAATTATTTTTTAGGTGCTATAAAAAGAGCTCACACCATCTGTCAAACCGCTCAAGACCCTCTTCTCCATATTTAGAGATACTTTTTCGAGCTGCTTCGGGCGTCTTCTCCCGATCGAGATGACTTTTAGAAAAGAATTTATCGGCAAAACAGATTACCTGTTCTTCAAGACTTACAGGAATCATCTCGCGGTGTGGGATGGGGAGGTTTTGTGCTATAATCTGTTGCAAAGAAATTCCCGCCCCCGTATGGCGTTCGCAAACCAACGCATGCCGAGGAAGGCCGGCGCGTTTCACCAACTCAGCACCCAAATAGCCATGGCAGATATAGGGGTGCGTACCCATACAATAAATGCCGTGTGCATTGGTCAGAAAGATACCAATGTCATGGAGCATCGAAGCTTCATACAGAAACGTTGTATCCAATTTTAGTTCGGGATGATGGTCGGCAATCGAAATCGCTTTTTGAACTACCGATTCACTATGTTTCAACAAGATATGCTTACGTTCATTCTCTTCCGGATAATAGGTCGAGATTAATTCAACAGGATTCATATTCATGCACTGCTTTAGGTAATTACTAGGTGATTATTTCCGTGCAATATTACTAAAAAATATCTATTGATTGAAGTTAATGTACAAATAATCCATTTTTCTTACTGCACAAAAGTACGTACTTTTGGTATCAATGACTACGTATTCATTGATACCAAGAGTACGTCTTTAACGCTCTGTTAATATACTAGTTTTGTAAACAAAGAAAACGAAAAGGTACGAAGATATTAAAACCGAACTTAGATCATTCATTTACAGCAAAATAAATAGGTTTCATCTTTAAGTAAATCATCATTTCCCCCTTTTATCAAAACAGCTTTTTTGTTCTATAATGGGGTCTATTCGATAGTGATACTTGTGTATTCGTCAACTTCGCGCATTGAATTTGCCGTAACACCTCCGACTCCAACAATCATTTGCGTGTACTTTCCAAGATAATATTTTGAAAAAAAGATCCTTATGTAGCTAGCGGTGTAAATAACTCTATCAAATTCTCCTCCGGATCGTACAAGTGAACCACACGCATTCCCCAAGCGGGCATATCCATGGGTTCATTAATAAACTTAAGTCCTTTAGCTGATAATTTCTTATAGCTTTCGTCCACATTATCGACTTCAAAAGAAATCATCGATTTCTCACGAAAGCCAATAGGCTGCGTCTTGTCGGTATTTCCAACAACCGGCGCCATCAAATCAGACGTGAATATGGCAAACCCCTCTATCCCATCTGCTACTTTAAAACTAGCATAACACTCTCCCACATCCCACGCAGCTTCCAAGCCCAGTTGATGGGTATAGAACTCAAAACATTTGCGATAGTCTTTGACTAAAAGCCGTACATTGCTAAATTTCATACGATTCTATTTTTAATTAAAAAATTTGATGACTCACTATAATTGTTTCAAATGTACAAAAATCCCTTGACTTATCGGCGAAACCAATCATATAAAATCCATCAACGCCTAGCTGGAATTTATGTGATTACTACTTCACCTCACTCTTTCTCTTCTTCCAGAGTTGCCAACTATTGATTATATTCTGCCACAGCACATACGCCCCCGGACCGACCGAAGAAAGCGGATTCAAATAAGTATGTGCCATCCAGATGGCAAGAATTGTATTTTTCTGTCCCAATGCCTGTCCTCCACTGATGCGATCATTGTACAAGCCTCCCAATGTTTTGCCTAGAAAGAACTGCAAGCAACAAACGACCAAAGAACCCAGAGCGATCAATATTTCCGTTTGCCCATCGGCCGGATCGTTGATAAGCGAAGCAATGGTTCGAGCAGTGACGATAGTCAGAGAAACAGCCCATAGGTAAAAAGCCAGCTCGTGGTAGCTTAATAAAATTCGATGCGCCTTTGGGAAAAAACGATGCAACAACCAAGCCACAAAAATAGGGCAAATAAGCAACGGAAAAACCTTGCTTAGAATAACCGCAAAAGCACTCCAAAAGTCTTGAGAGGGATTGGCCTCAATCAACGGGAAAAGAATAGGCACCGCAATGGCAGCACCAATATTGGCAATCAAGGTATAAGTGGTTAAACTGGAAGCACTTCCCCCTAGCTTACTCGTAATAACAGCAGCAGCCGTTGCGGTAGGACAAATAACACAAACCATCACCCCCTCGGCCAATATCTTATTAAAACGATAAAGCAATAGATAAACCACCAATGCACCAAATATCTGAATCAAAAGCAACCACAAATGCAAACGTTTCGGCCGGAGTTCTTGCGGAGACACTTTACAAAAAGTAAGCAACAGCATAACAAAAATAAGAGCCGGAGTCAAGAAAGAGAGGGTTGTAAATACTGGATAGCCCACCCCACCGACCAACATGGCAATAGGCAGTGTCCAATCTTTAAGAAATTTCAACATCATTGCATCGTTTTAAAATTAGCACGGCAAAGTTATGGTAAAAAACACAAAACTTAACCGCAAATAGTGAGTTTTCGGCAAATTTCTGCTACATTTGCACATTATTTTAGATATGGAACTACGTAGATTGAACATATTACACAGACTTATTTTCCTATGCCTGCTCGTTTTTCCGCTTCATGGTAGCAAGGCATGGGCAAAAGACTTTGTTGTCGTTATAGATGCCGGCCATGGAGGACACGATCCGGGCGCGGTGGGACGCATATCAAAAGAAAAGAATATCAATCTCAAAGTGGCGCTTAAGTTAGGAAACTTAATTAAGCAGAGTTCCGACGATGTGAAAGTGATTTATACACGCAGTAAAGACGTATTTATCCCCCTAGACCGACGAGCCGAAATAGCCAACGAGGCCAAAGCCGATCTATTTATATCAATACACACCAATGCGCTGGCAAAGAATAAAACGGCCACAGGAGCATCAACCTGGACATTGGGTCTTGCCAAATCGGACGCCAACCTGGAGGTAGCTAAGCGCGAAAACTCCGTAATTCTTTATGAAAGTGATTATAAAACTCGATATGCCGGCTTCAACCCCAACTCTGCCGAATCGTATATTATCTTCGAATTTATGCAAGATAAATACATGGAGCAAAGCGTTCATCTGGCCTCATTGGTGCAAAAACAATTTCGCCATTCGTGCAAACGAGTAGACCGGGGAGTACACCAAGCAGGCTTCCTGGTTCTGAAAGCAAGTGCAATGCCGAGCATCTTGGTAGAATTAGGATTCATTTCGACTCCTGAAGAAGAACGCTATCTCAACACGGAAGAAGGAACCAATAATCTGGCACGCGGTATCCATCGTGCTTTTCTAACTTACAAACGCGAACACGAAATTCGCTTAACCGGAGCCAGCCGCACTATTATTCCGGCTGACAACGAAGACTCGCTACAACCCAAGCAAGAAGAGACGCAGGTGGCCGTATATGAAGAGGTGGAAAAGAATGACAGCTCGACTGGCGTTAGTCAATTAACAGCAGAAGTATCTCGTCCGATTGTAGTAGAGAGTGCAACAAATGACAACACCATTACGTTTAAAATACAAATACTCACCTCATCAAGCCCGCTGTCCAAAAACGACAAACGTCTCAAAGGACTCAAAGATGTGGAGTACTATAAAGAAGGAGGAATATTCAAGTACACCTATGGAGCCTCGTCCGATTATAATAAGGTATTACGCACAAGACGTAACATCGCCGCGCAGTTTAAAGATGCCTTCATCATCGCCTTTCAAAACGGAGAGAAGATGAATATCCACACTGCCATTAATGAATTTAAAAAGAAAAAGAACTAAAAATAAAAGATTAGAATAATGAAGTATATCACAAAAGAAGTTCGAATAGGAATTGCTGGTATAGTAGCACTATGTATATTGGTTTACGGGATTAACTACCTGAAAGGTATTAATATGTTCAAGCCGGCTAGCTATTTTTATGTGAAATTCAATAACGTAAATGCACTCGCAAAATCAAGTCCTGTATACGCCGACGGAGTTCGGGTAGGTATTGTACGCGACATAGCTTACGACTACACACAACCCGGTAATGTTATCGTAGAGGTAGAACTGGACACAGATCTTCGTATCCCCAAAGGTAGCACAGCCGAATTGGTTTCGGAACTGATGGGAGGTGTAAGAATGAATATCTTATTGAATAACAATCCGCGCGAAAAGTATGCAATAGGCGACACTATTCAAGGAAGCCTAAACAATGGCATGATGGAAGATGTAGCTAAAATAATGCCGCAAGTGCAACAAATATTGCCAAAACTAGATTCTATTATGATTTCTCTGAATGCAATCTTAGGCGATTCAAGCATCCCTGCAAGTTTACACTCACTTCAAAAGATTACTGCAAACCTCGAAGTAGCAAGTGGAAAAATGGCTCATGTCTTTAGCAAAGATATCCCACAACTAACAGGAAAACTAAATACAATCGGAGACAACTTTATAGTAATCAGCAATAATTTAAAAGAGATAAACTATGCCGGTACTTTTGCCAGAATAGACTCAACCATCGCCAATGTGAAGTTAACAACCGATAAGCTAAACAGCAAGGATAATACCATCGGTTTACTTCTCAATGATCCTCAATTGTATAACAATTTAAATGCAACGAGTATCAATGCAGCAAGCTTGTTAGAGGATTTAAAAGCACATCCCAAACGATATGTGCACTTTTCTCTTTTCGGAAAGAAAGACAAACAATAAAACTTCATTATTTAGATTTTATATAAATAGCAACCAACTAAAAAAGTAAAATAGAAACGCTAAGAATCCTATCAACAGACTAAAAAAAGGAAAGCCTAAACCATATAGGAGGCGTTAAAAAACATTTCGTAAAGAGATAATATACTAACAAACAACAACTTGCATAAAAGCAAACAACTACGACTTTAACAGTTTAGCCAAAACGTCATAACAGACTGATTATCTGACGGTTAGATTTCAAGTAAGAAACGCAAAAAAAAAAGGATTTGTTTTTCTCGAATAAGATTCCCAAATTTGCATAGTAGTAGAAGTTTTGCTTAATTAATAAATGTATTAGAGCCGTTATGAGTGAATCCAATCATGTCGGGCTGTGGAACCGCTGTCTTGAAATCATTAGAGACAATGTTCCTGAGTCGACGTTTAAAACGTGGTTTGTTCCCATCGTACCATTAAAATATGAGGACAGAACGTTAATCGTACAGGTACCGAGCCAGTTTTTCTACGAATTTCTGGAAGATAAATTCGTGGACTTGCTACGTAAAACGTTGTATAAAGTAATAGGAGATGGTACCAAGTTGATGTACAATGTCATGGTAGACCGGACTTCAATACCGAATCAAACGGTAAACCTTGAAGCCAGTAACCGTTCTATGGCCGTACCACAAAAAAGCGTCATTCGCGGTGGAGGCAATAAAGCTCCGAACATTTTACAAGCACCGGCTCCGCAAGATTTAGATCCACATCTGAATCCTGATTATAATTTCGAAAACTTCATTGAAGGATATAGCAACAAACTATCACGTAGTGTAGCCGAGGCAGTGGCTCAAAGCCCGGCTAAAACCGTATTCAACCCCTTGTTCCTGCATGGAGCATCAGGCGTAGGCAAAACACATCTGGCTAATGCTATAGGAACCAGAATCAAAGAATTATACGCAGGAAAAAGGGTCTTGTATGTATCGGCTCACTTATTCCAAGTGCAATATACCGACTCCGTTCGAAATAATACGACGAACGATTTCATCAACTTCTACCAAACAATTGATGTTTTAATCATTGATGATATTCAAGAATTTGCAGGTGTTACCAAAACACAGAATACTTTCTTCCATATCTTTAATCACCTACACCAAAACGGCAAGCAATTAATACTAACCTCCGACCGCGCACCTGTACTATTGCAAGGGATGGAGGAACGACTACTGACTCGTTTTAAATGGGGAATGGTAGCCGAACTGGAAAGACCAACCGTAGAACTGCGCAAAAACATTCTCCGCAACAAGATTCATCGCGATGGCTTGGAGTTCCCAACCGAAGTGATTGATTACATCGCCGAAAATGTAAATGAGAGCGTTCGTGATCTTGAAGGTATTGTCATTTCAATCATGGCCCATTCGACCATCTATAATAAAGAAATAGACTTGGACTTGGCTCAACGTATCGTACGCAAAGTGGTACGTAATGAGGCTCGCTCGATCAGCATAGATGATATTATCAATACTGTTTGCAAGCACTTCGACTTGGAGCCGGTAGCCATCCACACGAAGTCAAGAAAAAGAGAAGTTGTTCAAGCGCGTCAGGTAGCGATGTATCTGGCTAAAACGCATACTGATTTCTCCACTTCTAAAATTGGTAAATTCATAGGCAACAAAGACCACGCAACCGTACTACATGCTTGCAAAACAGTCAAAGGTCAGTGTGAAGTCGATAAAGCATTTCGATCAGACATCGAAAACATACAGACCCTACTCAAGAAAAAAGGAAATTAGTTTATAGTGAAGAATGAATATGTAACTAGTATATTCATTCTTCATTATAATATCAGTACTACTCTATAAACTTCTGCCGACGAAGTACTTTCAATAAGTTTTCGGACATAAATTCATTATCTTTCTTTGTGTATCGGACATCAGTAAACACTTGAGCCAAAGTTTCTTTCTTATTTTCTTCTATAAAAAGCTTATTTTCAGGGAGTGATTCTTTATAAGCATAATACTGATCTATTTTAGATGGAGTATACTCTTGGTATTGCTCATTATGCACAATTGCCTCCAGTGGCAAACGATCGGTTTGTACCGGAGTTACTTCAGGATACCCCACGGTTATGGTGGTGATAGGAAATACCAATTCGGGCAAATCTAATGCATCAATGATCATTTGCGGGTTGTAGGTAGTAGTACCTAAGTAACAAATGCCCAAACCAGCTTCTTCGGCAACAGTACAAAATGTTTGGGCTACCAAAAGAGTATCCATTGTTGCATTCAAAAACGACATTAAATTGCGATAGCCTGGTTGTGCGTTTCGTTGTTCACACCACCGACTGAAGCGATTGAAATCCGCACAAAAAGTAAGCACTACCGGAGCCTGCTTCACCATTGGCTGGTTAAAATGCGCCGGAGACAATTTTTCTTTCATTTGAGCATCACGTGTCACGACAATACTATAAAGCTGAATACCTCCAAGCGTCGATGCACGAGAAGACACCTCAAGCAAATCATTTAACATTTCGGGAGACACATCCTTTTGTGAGTATTTCCTGATAGTCCTTCTATTTTTTATCGTTTCAAACATATCTTTTTTTTGCAAAGATACAAAAAGAATAATATCTATGCCAGCATAACAAATAAATATAATTTTCTTTTTGGAAAACTTCAAGAGCAATCAAAAATACTCAATACATTAACTATCAACTACATATCAATTAAAAAAAGAAAACTATAAATTAAATTGCATTTTCTTTTGCTATAATAAAAAACATTCATAGCTTTGCATTGTTTTTAATTAGAGCGAACTTCTACTACCATAGCTCTATTAAATTAACTAACTATCAAGGCAAATAAACCGTGGAAAAACAAACTTATTCTTATAACGAAGCATACGAAGAATCATTACGATACTTTCAAGGCGACGAACTTGCAGCGCGAGTTTGGGTTAATAAATACGCAGTCAAAGACTCATTCGGAAATATTTACGAAAAGTCGCCCGACGATATGCATTGGAGAATTGCAAACGAGGTTGCACGAGCAGAATCAAAATACGCCAACGCGCTAAGCGCACAGGAGCTTTTCGAGCTGTTTGACCATTTCAAATACATCGTTCCGCAAGGCAGCCCAATGACCGGTATCGGCAATGACTATCAGGTAGCTTCACTCTCCAACTGTTTCGTCATTGGCGTAGACGGTGCTGCCGACTCTTACGGTGCAATCATTAAGATTGATGAAGAACAGGTACAACTCATGAAGCGTCGCGGTGGTGTGGGACATGATTTATCACACATACGCCCCAAAGGCTCTCCAGTCAAAAACTCCGCACTCACTTCCACGGGACTTGTTCCTTTTATGGAAAGATACTCGAACTCTACGCGCGAAGTAGCTCAAGATGGTCGCCGCGGTGCACTGATGTTAAGTGTTTCAATTAAGCATCCCGACTCGGAGGCATTCATTGACGCAAAAATGACAGAAGGTAAGGTTACAGGAGCCAACGTATCAGTGAAACTGGACGATGCCTTCATGAAAGCGGCTACCGAAGAGAAAACTTATACGCAACAATACCCTATCGACTCGGAAAATCCAACTACAACGAAAGACATAAATGCCACTACTTTGTGGAAAAAGATCGTTCACAATGCATGGAAGTCGGCAGAACC
>POVV01000035.1_pt1 | contig 134066 bp, 124 predicted proteins | sample 1560271 | NCBI WGS metagenome assembly POVV01 (sample SAMN08337232, study PRJNA429181) | Bioreactor metagenome, whole genome shotgun sequencing project. | biome: cows' rumen and soil; feature: anaerobic; isolation source: anaerobic chemostat enrichment culture, galacturonate as sole carbon... | reverse complement strand
GACTCCCCCGATTTGCCCGCACTGTTACAGCAGGCAGATACCTCTGTACTACAGGTACATGCGGTCCTTTCACCACAGCAAGGGCTGTTTGATGCAAAACTGGCATCAGGCTGGATAGCGCGTTATAGCCAGTTGGCTCCCAAACCCTTCTTTGTTGCCTTACCCGCCTATGGTATGGGGCTGGCAGGGTATCAAGATCAAAAGCCCATAGTTGAGAGTGAAACTTCGGTGCGTGTTGCCGGTCAGATGCAAGAGTTATCGGTTGAACCTCAGGCTATGGCTGCTTTTTTATCTCAGCTTCGGCAACGGCATTTGCCTAATTTGAATGGTTTGATTTGGTTTCGCCTGCCGTTAGAGAACGATCGGCGGGCATGGTCAATGTCGACGCTGAAAGCGGTTATTCTTCAGCAACCTCTGGTTTCTGAATGGACGGTTGAAGTACAGGCCCAACCTGCCGAGGTCGGTGAGAAAAATTCATTATATAACCTGATATTACGTAATACCGGCCAGATCGACGGCGTTCTGCCGGAAGAAATAGTCTTACCTGAGGGTAAGTGCCAGATTGCTGATGGGGTTGGTCACTATCAGGTAAACTCTGGTAATCAAATAAATTCAAATGGCCAACGGTTGAGCTTTGTCCGTATGCATTCTCAGCAATTACGGGCAGGCCAAAGTCAGGCTCTGGGATGGGCCCGCTGCACTTCCCTTATTCAAGGAGATATTCATGTTAATCCCTGAACGACTCACGATAAAATTTCCCCGCAAATCGCTATCGTGTTTAAGCCTGCTGATGGCAACATCGCTGGCGGTATCCGTTCCTGTGAATGCCTGTGGCCCGGATTTTATTAACCGCCTGCTGGTCGATCGTAATAGTACGCTGCTGTATATGCCTGAGGGTAATTTCTCGTTTGAAGCCGGCAAGCTGGTCGATGTTGATAATAAACTTCCGCGCTGGAAAGAGGTAAAGGCCATATCGATGGAAGAGTTCAGATCTCGCATGAGCGCTGAACAGCTTCGCCAATCAGATATTATCGACCAGATGCGGGCTAGCCATAGCATTGAGCAGGCTGAGGCGTTGAGTGCAGGATTAGATCCGGAGCAACGGCTATATACGCTCGGTGCGGTGGCTTTTAAGCTGATGGACCCAAAGGCAGTTGATTATTTCTCTCAGGTGCTGGCCCTACCGGAAAGTGAGCGGCAGCTTTATGGGCTGGATGCTCAATACTCTTTAGGCCGGGCTTTGATGGGGGATTACTCCAGTGAAACGGAAAATGAAACCGGCCGTTCGATACCGCCTCGACCTGATGACGCCCAGCTCAAACTTGCATTGGTGGCATTTCAGAATGTGATAGACCGGGTTAAAAATGGCGAAGCTGATGAAACGTTATTGTCGCTCAGCAGCCTTGGTCAGCAGGCGCGAATCCATATCTGGTTAGGCGATATGGTTACTGCGACTCACCTTTACGCGCAGCAGGCGGCGCAGGGGGATAACACCGGGAGCCGGTCATTGCGTTATATTTCCAGCACCTTGATGAATCCACAAAATGAACGGCTGGTAGTAGAGGCTATTAAAGATCCACTGGTGCAACAGCTGATGACAATCCAGCTGTTTACCAATAACTGGAACTGGCTTGGCTATGAGCGTGAAAGTGAGAAGCCCAAAATTGTCGCTAAAATGCTGGCCTTAATTAACTCATCGGCAACGACCGGATTTAAGGGGAGCGATCGTCTGGCTGCGCTGGCATATCGTTCCGGTGACTATGATATGGCGGCGGCACTGCTGAAAAACTCCGGTGACAGCGCGCTGAGCTGGTGGCTGCGGGCAAAAATGGCATTACGCAATGGCGATGAAAAAACGGCAACTGCGGCTTATGCTAAAGCAGCCGAAGGATTTCCATCCGGTGAATTTTGGGGCGAATCCGCTGAAGATCGCGAGATGATTCCCCAGAGTAATTTACTACCCGGCTGTCGGGTTGCCGGAGAACAGGGAATTCTGGCCCTTAATCGTGGCGATTATCTGCAAGCCATGGATTTATTTTATCGAGGTAAAGATGTTTACCGCGCAGATGTCATGGATATCGCTGAGCGAGTATTAACCCTTGATGAGCTAAAAGGGTTTGTTGATAAAAACGTACCTGCCGTTGCTGAGTTGATTAACCGCGATGCCGGAAACGACTATTACTACGGTATAGGGTTTGCATCAGACGTAGAACTACGTGAAGTGCTGGCCCGTCGCTTGATGCGGGCAGGGCGCTATGATGAAGCACTGGCTTATTTTCAGTTTGCAAACCATCAGCAATTGGCCAAGCAGTATATTGATAACCTCAAGGTTGCTAATGACATCAAAGTCGATAAGTTAACTCGTGCTCAAGCCTACTATCAGGCTGCGCTGTTATTACGCGATAAGGGAATAGAATTAATCAGCTATGAGATGACGCCGGATTATGCGATTTACGGTGCAGATTATTCATATGTTGGTGATGCTTTTGATACTCGCTATCAACACAGCAATAATTGGTTACGGGATGAGAAAGAGCGGGTTAACGGTATTGAGCCTGATAGCCGCCCGATAAAAATCAAAACCTGGATTAATCCGGCTGAAGCCGCCAGAGCTAAATCAGTATTGCCGAAAACCAATAATAATTATCTTCACTACCGCTGGAAGGCGGCTGATTTAGCGGTGAAGTCAGCCGATCTTCTGCCGACCAAAAGCCAAGCCTATGCGGCGGTATTGTGTAAAGCGAGTAGCTGGATTATTAACCGAGATCGTAAGGGCGGGCTAAAGCTATATCAACGCTATATTAAAAATGGTGCCAGCTTTGATTGGGCGCCTCAGTTTGGCTATCAATGTCCGGAGCCTGAATTTAAGGTGAGTGGCTAATACCTGAGCTATATTAAAAAGTGTGATCGTGATGCGACCGCTATTTACGTTTTGCGATCACATTTTTTTCCTCAAGAGTTATTTATCATATGGTACTGTTTTACAAGGCAACGGCCGACAGGCTACGCATTAAAGAAAGGATGATTATGTTCAGAACATGTTTAGTCGCTATCACTCTATTGCTTGGTTCCGCTTCAGCCTTAGCGGCTGAATATTGGATCGACGTGCGCATTCCGGAGCAATATCAGACCGAGCACATTGATGGTGCGATAAATATTCCATTAAAGCAGCTAAAAGAAGATGTTGGTCATCAGGTTAAGAACAAAGACGATACGCTACATCTTTACTGTAATTCAGGCCGTCAGTCAGGAATTGCTAAACAGGCTTTACTCGATATGGGCTATACCAATGTGTTGAACGAGGGCGGTATTGATCGGGTTAAAGAGCGATTGAATGCCAAATAGGGCAGTATCAAGGCCGAAGAGCAGGGATGGCACAATATCGGCAACAGTGCCACCCTTGCGGCTATTTATCCATCACCTGCTGCCATTGGTGTTTTAACTGGGCTGAATCAGCTACGCTGTTGCAACTGGCCGGAAAATCTTTTCCTGAATTGGCGAAAGCCGTAATGTTGTCAGGCAGGCAAAAGTCTTGCTGTCCTTTGGCATATCCCTGTAAATAAGCACTGCGATTGATCTCAGCCTCACCATACCATTCAGCCAGCGTGGTGTTTTCTTTAACGCCGTTACCACCCAGCGCTTCGTTATACCCAATATCAAACCATTTAGACTGAGGAACGGCGCTATCGGTATTTTCAACCTGATGACTGCTTGAGGATGAACAGGCGGTAAGAATCAGTGCTAATGTCAAAACAAGGGCGTATTTCATCACTCAGTCTCTGTCGGTTAGTATGGCATTCTGCCAGCAGGCAAAGGCTCATTATTAATTTTATCGGTTCAGGTGATACCTAACTGCTCTTTTAAGGGCTTTAAGTAGCGACGGCTGACCGGAATGTGTTTCCCTGTTCGGGTGATGACTTCAGCCGATCCGTTATCCATCAGCTGAATTTCATTTACCTGATCCAGATTAACCAAATATTGGCGATGGCAGCGGGTATATGGCGTTTTTTCTTCCAGCATCTTTAGCGTTAGTTGGGTATAGCCACTTTGTTTTATACCGATAACATGTACACCGCTGAGCTCTGAACTAAGGTATTCTACTTCGTCCAGACGCAGTAAAAAAATACGGTTATGACCATAACAGGGAATGTGCTTTAACGGAATGTTCATTACATCATGTATATTATTGTTTACACCTTTACTGCTTTTTAATCTCTCGATTGTTTTTAATAGTCGTTGGTAATCGATAGGTTTTAGTAAATAGTCAAAAGCATGCTGTTCAAACGCTTTGATGGCATATTCGTCATAGGCGGTAGTAAAAACGATGTAGGGCATCTTGACCGGATCGAGCATGGCCGTCATTTCTAATCCGCTGATCCTGGGCATTTGAATGTCTAAGAAGACAACATCGGGCTGAAGCCGATGGATATCTTGAATAGCTTCTAAAGCGTTACTGCACTCGCCGACAATGGTCAGATCTTCTATTTCCCTGAGAAGTTCAGCCAGCTCTTCTCTGGCCGGTTGTTCATCATCAACAATGATCGCTCTAAGCATGTTCCCTCCACCAATTTGGTGTAGTTTAACATGGGCAGCTTTAACTGCGAATGACCATATTTAGCGATCTAAAACAGAGGGGAAAATAGTGGGGCATAAGGCCGGTTTTTAAGTAAAGAATATTTAATAGTAAAAATATGTTTACATCGATGGAGTTAAAAGTTTACACTTATTCTCGTCGTCTTAATCTCTTCCATATTTGGGTGTTTTATCATCGTTAAGCTCGATGGTTTAAGGAATAAAAAATGAACATGCAGAAAGATAAATTGAATAACGTGAACATTAGCGCAGAGCAAATTTTAGTCACACCGGAAGAGCTTAAAGCAAAGTATCCATTGAGTTTAAATGATGAAGCTAGCATCTCCGCAGCCCGCCAGACAATTTCTGATATTTTACACGGTAGAGATAATCGCCTGCTGGTCGTTTGTGGCCCTTGTTCTATCCACGATCCTGAAGCCGCGTTGGAATACGCTGCACGCCTGAAGAAACTGGCGGAAGATACCAAAGATCGTCTGTTTATTGTGATGCGCGTGTACTTCGAGAAGCCGCGTACAACGGTTGGCTGGAAAGGCCTGATTAACGATCCTCATATGGATGGTTCATTTGATGTGGAGCACGGTTTACACCTGGCCCGCCAACTTCTGCTCAAATTAGTTTCTATGGGGCTACCGCTGGCAACCGAAGCGCTAGATCCGAATAGCCCGCAATACTTGGGTGACCTGTTTAGCTGGTCGGCTATCGGCGCGCGTACTACTGAATCACAGACTCACCGTGAAATGGCATCAGGCCTGTCTATGCCGGTAGGCTTTAAGAATGGTACCGATGGCAGTTTAGGTACGGCAATTAATGCAATGAAAGCGGCATCTATGCCTCACCGCTTTATGGGTATCAACCAGTCAGGTCAGGTTTGCCTGTTACAAACTCAGGGTAATCCGAACGGCCACATTATTTTGCGCGGTGGTAAAACGCCTAACTACGAAGCTGAGCACGTTAAAGAGTGCGAAGTTCAGATGGCTAAGGCCGGTCTGAATGCTGCCCTGATGATCGACTGCAGCCACGGCAATTCAAATAAAGATTACCGTCGTCAGACTGAAGTAGTTAACTCACTGATTGAGCAAATTAAAGCAGGTAACACGTCGATTATTGGCATGATGCTGGAAAGCAATATCAACGAAGGTAGCCAGTCGTCTGAACAACCTCGGGCAGATATGGCTTACGGTGTTTCAGTGACCGATGCCTGTATCAGTTGGGAAACGACCGATGCACTGTTGCGGAAAGTACATCAAGAACTGAAAGCGCTGGAATTAGTGTGCCAATAAGCGCTGCCTCAACGCAGAATTATTTTGGGTCTAGCCATAGAAGTCTGCGTGTTTATTGATATATTAAGTTATCGATTTCTGGTTTACCAAACTTCGTCGCCTAAGGGCGACGAAGTGCTTATTAGACGGTAATATCCGGCTTTATTTTTAGGAGACATACGGAATATGGTGGCTGAACTAACGGCTTTGCGCGATCAAATAGATGACGTTGATAAAGCGCTGTTGCAATTGCTGGCTAAGCGACTGGATTTGGTCGCGGAAGTGGGAGAGGTTAAAAGCCACCATGGTTTGCCCATTTATGTTCCTGAGCGTGAAGTGAGCATGCTTGCCTCTCGGCGTAACGAAGCTGAAGCCTTGGGCGTTCCGCCTGACCTGATTGAAGATGTTCTGCGCCGCATCATGCGCGAGTCTTACACCAGCGAGCATGATAAGGGATTTAAAACCCTATGCCCTGAAGTAGGGCCGATTGTTATCGTCGGCGGGCAGGGCAAGATGGGAGAGCTGTTCAGCAGAATGCTACAGCTTTCGGGCTATCAGGTTCGCGTTCTGGAGCAAAATGACTGGGATGATGCCGAGGCTATTTTATCCGATGCCGGAATGGTGATCGTCAGCGTTCCTATTCATGTGACAGAACACGTTATTCGTCGGTTACCTAAGCTGCCGGAACACTGTATTTTGGTTGATTTAGCGTCGGTTAAAGGTATCCCTTTAGAGGCGATGCTGGCCGTTCATCATGGCCCTGTTTTGGGGTTACATCCGATGTTTGGCCCGGATGTCGGTAGCTTCGCTAAACAGGTGATTGCATATTGTGACGGTCGAAGCCCTGAGTCTTATCAATGGTTACTGCAACAACTTCAGGTTTGGGGCGCTAAGCTACATGCGATTAGTGCGGCAGAACACGACCGGAATATGGCATTTATTCAGGCTCTGCGTCATTTTGCGACCTTCACCTATGGTTTAAATTTGTCTCAGGAAAATGTACAGCTTGAGCAATTATTAGCGTTATCGTCACCAATTTATCGTCTGGAGCTGGCAATGATCGGCCGGCTGTTCGCTCAGGATGCTCAGCTTTATGCGGATATTATTATGTCGTCTGAGGATAATATTGCGCTTATCAAGCGTTACTATACCTGTTTCGGTGAGGCAGTCAGCCTGTTAGATAACGGCAACAAAGCCGAGTTTATTGAGCAGTTTAATAAAGTTAAACAGTGGTTTGGTGACTATGCGCCGCGTTTCTTAAATGAAAGCAAAGCGTTGTTACGCCAGGCGAATGATAGTCGGCAGTAAAATAAAACGTTGAATAGAGAGATTTCGGTTATCTGATTTTGTTAAGGGCCACACTGTGTGGCCTCAAACTGCTGACAAACCCCAATAATTAAAATATTGGTCTTAAAAGTGGTCAATCGAAGGGAGAGCTTTACTGGCTACTTCCTGTCGCCAGCCCTTTGGGCCAACACTCCGTGTTGTTCAACCCGTGTTGCTCAACGCCGTTCCCTACGGCTTTGTCCGTTGGGGGGCGTAGCTGCGTGAGCAGCCGGAGAGCCCCAGGGGATTCTAGGCCCGAGGCCCCGAGTACTCAAAATATCGTCTCTCGGCCGCTAGAAAAAATCAATATTCCGATCCTCATTATGCGGGCGAAATCTACGCTGAAATCAAATTAAACCACTTTGTCATCAATCAGGGGCCACATTATGTGGCCCTTAATTTATGCGATTTATGCGGTTATGCCGGTACTTCAGGCATATTTCTACCGTAGTAGATTTCTTGCATTTCTTGACGCAGGCGGCGGGTAATATGCTGTCTTTCCGCCGGATCTAAATCTTCAGGTTTGGCATTAAACAGATAATGGTCAAGGTCGAATTCTTTGAGCATCATTTTAGTGTGGAAGATATTTTCCTGATACACATTCACGTCAACCATATGGTAAAGCGAGGTTATATCTTCGGTCATAAAGTTTTGAATAGAATTTATTTTATGGTCGATATAGTGCTTTACGCCGTTAATATCTCGGGTAAATCCGCGTACCCGATAGTCGAGCGTGACAATGTCAGATTCGAGCTGGTGGATTAGGTAATTCAGCGCCTTAAGCGGTGAAATCACGCCACAGGTCGACACTTCAATATCAGCCCTAAAGGTACAAAGACCGCTTTCCGGGTGACTTTCTGGGTAAGTGTGGACACAAATATGACTTTTATCTAAATGAGCAACGATCGCATCAGGTAAAGGGCCCGGGTTTTCTGAACGGTCAACCAGGTTCGGATCCATCGGTTCTTCACTAATTAATATAGTGACGCTGGCCCCTTGAGGGTCATAATCCTGACGAGCGATATTTAATATGTTAGCCCCAATAATTGAACAGGTTTCAGTCAGGATTTCTGTCAATCGGTTAGCATTGTACTGTTCATCGATATAAGCAATGTATCGGTCTCTGTCTTGAGCTGTCTTAGCATAGCAAATATCGTAGACACAAAAACTCAGGCTCTTGGTTAAGTTATTGAAGCCGTGTAGTTTTAGTTTATGCAATTTGGTTCACCGCCTTATTTATAGCTTATAACGAGAAATATTATTATCAGGATAATGCGTCTTGTAAATATTGTGGCAGAGCGAAGCTGCCCGCATGGATCTCCGGGTTATAATAACGGCACTTAATCCCGGACTTATTAAACCGTTCTTTTAAAACGGCTAAATCATAGTGACGTAATAATGCATTCTGGGTTGCCCAGGCAAACGTCATTATTCCACCGTAATAGGTAGGAATTGCCGCCTGATAGAAGCTGGTATCTTCAAAATAATTCGACAGTTTTTTATGGCTACTAACGGCTTCATCTTGCTGTAAAAAACAGACGCCATTTTGCGCGACAAAGATTCCGTTTTCATTTAAACAGCGGGCACAGCCTTGATAGAAATCAGAGGTGAATAAACTCTCTCCGGGGCCGATAGGGTCGGTGCAGTCGGAGATGATAACATCAAACTTCATATCCGTTTGGCTGACAAAGTTTACGCCGTCTTCAATCACCAGATTGAAGCGCGGATCGTCATAGGCTCCGGCACTGTGGTTTGGCAAATATTCACGGCAAAACTCTACGACATTAGCGTCAATTTCAACCATGGTAATGTGCTCAACGCTTTGATGCTGACAAACTTCACGTAGCATACCACCGTCGCCGCCGCCAATAATCAGAACACGTTTGGCTCTGCCATGGGCAATGATTGGAACGTGAGCCATCATCTCATGGTAGATAAACTCATCACGTTCGGTGGTTTGTATTACGCCGTCTAAGGCCATCACGCGCCCCATGACGTCATTTTCAAAAATAATTAAATCCTGGTGTTCGGTTTTATCCTGATACAAGGTTTTATCGATAGAGAAAAACTGACCGAACCCGCTATGCAGGGTTTCAAACCAAATCTCTTTATTGGACATGACTGATATCCTTAATACCGCACAAAAGTAAGCGGAATATAATAGCTAACTCATTACCTATATGCACGATTAATGGAGTCGGCCATATTAGCTGAAATATGATGTAAGACAGGGGGATAGGGCCGGGATAAATAAAATAAGGGAAACCAAACCGGTATTCCCCTATTTATTGCTGTAATTCATAATGCCAAATGAATCTTTGGCTAAGGCCTTACATTTCCGGTCTTTAGCAATAGGAATCAGGCTTAGGTCTCTGTAGCTAGACTGACCTAATTCTTCCATATTGATTTGATTATAATTACTTAAATCCCAGCGGTTTTGCTGAGCAAAATAGACTAGTGCCCGTTTAATCTCAGGTACCGGAAGATCATTATATCCGCACTCTTTTTTCAGATAGAGAAATACAGCAGTGAGATCGGCCAGCTCTTCTGCTTCTGATTCTGTAAGAGCCTGACAAGTCGATGAAAACCCGATAAGCGGTAACAGTAATAGCGGTATATTAAAAAAGGATTTTTTCTTCATTACATCAGCAATAAATTTATCAATATGCTGACGTTACCATACTGGCCGATTATGACAAATCTTTTTATGTCTGGCTGATGGTTCAGCCAGCATTGATTCAGTTTAATGTCTTCCCTTGAAAGCTGAGAACCAACAGCACCTGGAAACCGATAATCATTAATGATATCGATAATCTGAAGGCGTTTGTGAAAACATTTTTTTAAACGCGCGGGTAAAACTTTGTTGAGAATCAAACTGATACTGATAGGCAATTTCAGCAATGGTTCTTTTACTCTGTTTTAGTTCAAATGCTGCATTTTGCAGGCGTTTTTTGCGAATATACAGGGCCAGGGAGTCCCCGGTAATATCTTTAAATAAGCGTTGTAGATGCCATTGTGAATATCCTGATTTTGATGCGACTCGCTTGACATCCAGAGGCTCTTCTAAGTGATTTTCAATCCAGTGGGCCAATTCTTTTATAATGCTAATACGGAGCATGATTACTATCCTCTGTCGTTACAAATCTATCATCGTACGGACTAATTTTTTTGCTTACTTGAAACTGTACCGTACAGTATTAATTTGTGGTTCAAGAGTCAATAAAAACAAAATTAGCAGGGCACTAAAAGTCAAAAATGGGCGAGGGGAAATAAAGTTCGCTATGCTTTAATTTATCCGGCGTATGATATAGCCGTTATACTTCAAGCTATGGAGCATTGGCCTTCGCTATTCACTCGGACCATGCTTGCTGGGATATAGATAAATCAGAACGTTGGTCCTAAAGCCAGAATGGAAAAGAATATGAAGATATCAACCCTATTGGCCACGTTTTTAGTGGCTTTGAGCATAAATACGGCCTACGCCATTACTGAAATCAGAAATACCCAGCAGGCAGAAAAGATGCAGTTGGAAAGCATGGGGGTAGTCGGTACAACGGTGGTTGCCGATACGCTTGATGAAGCCGTTGAGGCAATTAAAGCTAAGGCAGAGAAGCAGGGCGCCTCTTACTTTCGGGTCATTGGTGCCAAGTCTTACGATACCTCACCATATTGGCGTATTTCAGCAGAAATATATAAGTAATCAATCAAATAGTAAAAGCCCGATAACGTGATGTTATCGGGCTTTATTTTATCTGAAATTCACATCGATTCAGTCCAAATTGGACTACAGGCCTTTGGTCGGATCGTAGTCAAAAGCCATCAGTGAGTCAGTGCCATTTTTTAACAGCGGAATGACTTTTCCGGCTACGGCGACGTGGTCCGGATGGAATAGATAGATATCCCGATCTTCTGCGTTATCAAACTCAATTTCAAACCCGTATTCGAAGCCATGGTTCATGCCTTCATTGCTATCATATTTACCGCACTTAAAGGATTTTATCTGAGGGATAGTCTTACCTAATCCTTCAAGTAAAATGAAAGCCTCTTTGATCTCTTGAGCTGTCAGTGACTCTTTAAATTGCAGTAAAACAATGTGCTTCATCATATTGCTGTTCCCTTACGGTTAGTAAAATTAGTCCGCCAAGCGTAGCCGGACATTTATGATGCCTAAGTTAGCGGGTAATATTTTTAAACTGACGGGTTGTATCGGTTAATGCCACTTCGGTTGGCAAACGTTCCATTGAGCTTGCACCATAGAAGCCATCGCAATCCGGGCAATTTGCCAGAATATAGCTGGCATCTTCAGGGGATGAGATTGGGCCGCCGTGACAAAGTACAATAATGTCTTTGCGCACTGATTTAGCCGCTTTAGCCCAGGCGTTAATCATAGGGACACAGTCTTTTAAGGTCATGGCGGTTTCCGCGCCAATGTTACCACCGGTGGTTAGCCCCATATGCGGCACGATAATGTCGGCGCCGGCTTCGGTCATTGCGATGGCATCTGCCTCACTGAATACGTATGGGGTGGTCAATAGCCCTTTTTGATGGGCTAAGCGAATCATGTCGACTTCTAAGGCATAACCCATTCCGGTCTCTTCAAGATTGGCCCGGAAGTTACCGTCGATCAGACCGACGGTCGGGAAGTTTTGCACACCCGAGAAGCCGGTGCGGATAACATCATCCAGAAAAACATCGAAGTTAACAAAAGGGTCGGTACCGTTAACACCGGCCAGAACGGGGGTGTTTTTTACTACTGGTAGCACTTCCTTCGCCATATCCATCACAATGTCATTGGCATTGCCATAGGCTAATAGACCGGCCAGCGAACCGCGGCCGGCCATGCGATAACGACCTGAATTATAAATAACAATCAGATCGATCCCTCCGGCCTCTTCGCACTTGGCTGAAAGTCCGGTACCGGCACCGCCACCAATAATTGGTTCTTTACGTTCAATCATGGTGCGGAATTTTTTCAATAGCTCCTCACGGGAGAAACGTGACATATAGACTCCTTATTTTTTATTCCAGATTTCTTTAAATTGGGTAACTGCTTCTTCAGCAAAGCGCGGGTCGTTAATGTTATAAGGCACGCGAATTAAACGACGACGTTCAGTTTGGTTAACCGTTTTTTCTAATGCTTCAAACAGTGCTTTATCGTTTTCTGGCGACCAGAATAATTGGTCCGGTGCATCTAACGCAGAGACACCCCCTTCAGGGATCAGAAATCTTACTTCACCTTCGCAGGCATTAAGCTTGTGACCGATCCATTCTCCCATTTTTTGATTTTCTTCTTTGGTGGTTCGCATCAGAGTGACCTGAGCATTGTGAGGATAGAACAGTCGATCTTTATAATGGGCAGGGATGGTGTCCGGGTTACCGAAATTCACCATATCCAATGCGCCGCAGGAACCGACATAAGGGATTTTAGTTTTTGCAACCACGTCTAACCGATCCGGTCCGCAGGCTAAAACGCCGCCAAACATCATGTCGCAAATCTCTGTGGTAGTGATATCCAGCAGGCCATTTAACAGGTGGCTACCGGCTAACTTTTCCATTGCCGTTCCGCCAGTTCCCGTGGCATGGAAAATCAGGCAGTCAAACTGCTCGGACAACTGTGCCGAAATAGCCTGCATGCAAGGGGTTGTCACGCCAAACATGGTGAGCCCCAGAGCCGGTTTTTCGTCTTTAGCTTCCGGAACCTCAAATTTGACGGCACCTGCGATGCTGTGAGCGGCGTTAGCTAAAACCTGACGGGATATCCGGTTCAGCCCGGCAATGTCAGTAACGGAATAGAGCATGGATATATCACTGGCACCCACATAGTTTGATACGTCGCCCGACGCCATGGTTGAGACCATCAGCTTTGGCATACCAATTGGTAAGGCCTGCATTGCGGGCGTAATAAGTGCGGTTCCACCGGATCCCCCTAAACCCACGATGCCCGCGATGTCATCACGAGAAAGGATAAAATGTTCAAAGGCCAACGCCATTGCCACCATGGCTTTTCCACGATCGCCACAAAAGACAGCCTGAATTCCTTCCGGATGATGTGCGGCAACATCTTGAGCCGATATATCAGCCTGCGGGTGATTTTGAGAGGATTTGGTCGATAAATCTATAGTAGTGACCGAAAGGTCAGTTGCAATAATGAGGTCTCGAATGTACAAAGCCTCTTCACTTTTAGTATCAAAAGTTGTGGCGATATAGATAGATTTCTTTTTCATCGTAACACTTCCTTGGCATCAGAATTTAGTCGAGGTATCAGTTTTTCAGTGAACGCCATTAATGTACCTGATCTATATACTATAGCCAAAATGAGACCGGAGTATCACATTGAAAATGAGAGATGGCCTACAAAACGGACAAAAAATCTCTTCAAGTGAGAGTAAACAAACGCTAACACGCGCCCGAGCGAGAACACAAAGTAAGCTGATTGATACGGCAATGGGGATGTTGGAACAGGGGTGGTTTCCATCAATAACCGAACTTGCAACCGCAGCCGGGGTATCTCGGGCCACAGCCTATCGCTATTTTCCGACTCAGGGCGAGTTAGTTTCATCTATTGTTGATGAAAGCCTGGGGCCAATTCAGCGTTGGTCACCTAAGGAAGATACCGTCGGAGAAAGAATTTCTGCGCTACTTGAATTTGCATATCCACAAATGGAAAAGCATGAAGGCGCATTACGGGCGGCACTTCAGGTCTCTTTACAACAATGGGCTGATTTACGGGCTCAGAGATTGGATAAAGAAAATAAGGCTCTGTTTGTTCGTGGTAATCGTAAACGTTTAGTTGAACTAGCTGCAGAACCTTTGAATGGAAAAATTTCTAATGATGAACTGGCGCGTATGAAACATGCGTTTTCTCTGATTTATGGTTCTGAAGTCTTTCTGGTATTTAAGGATATCTGGAACCTTGATTCAGAGCAGATTCAAAATATCGTCCAGTGGATGGGCAAAGCGATTGTCCGCCAGGTTGAAGAAGATGCCGGCTTAATTAATTAAGTTTTTACCTCCGTCATACTTCAAGCTGCATTTTGGTTGGCTGCGTTTGTTCACCTTAATGGCATCGTTATCTATGCCGTTGAGGTGAACTGACTCGCCGCTTCAATGCCATTCGAATGATTTGGGGCGTCTGGCCTGCAAATTTATCACCTTGATTGAATAACGCCTGCGCTATTATTGCCTAAGGCTGTTTCTCAATATTCTCTAATCCTCTAATCGCACCGCCAACTGAGTTATGCTAAACTCTTCGACCTTCTTTCAGTCCAAGGGATGATGCGGTCTGATATTGTGACCGATATTTCGCTATGAAACATATTGTTGAAGTTATGATTACCGAGCAAGACGTGAAAACACGCATTGCTGAACTTGCTCATCAAATTAACGAACGCTATGGCGACAGTGGTAAAGAGCTGGTCTTAGTCGGTTTACTGCGCGGTTCTTTTATTTTTATGGCCGATTTATGCCGTATGATCACCGTAAACCATGAAGTCGATTTTATTACTGCATCCAGCTATGGTAATAGCATGAGTAGTAATCGTGATGTGAAGATTCTAAAAGATCTAGATGAAGACATTCGCGGTAAAGACGTACTGATTGTTGAAGACATCATTGATACTGGCTATACCCTGACTAAAGTGCGAGAGATATTAGAGCTCCGTGAGCCTAATTCTGTCGCGTTATGTACCCTGCTGGATAAGCCGTCACGACGTGAAATAATTGTCCCTATCGATTACATCGGCTTCTCTATTGAGGACGAGTTTGTGGTCGGTTATGGTATTGACTACGCCCAGCGCTACCGTCATTTGCCCTATGTAGGTAAAGTGGTGATGTTGGACGAATAGCCCTGATATACCCGTCATGCTTCAAGCTGCATCTTTGTTGGCGGTGCTCTCTTACCGCCGCAATGTAACTCGAATTATTTAGGCTATAAAAAATAAAAGCTGAACATAGGTACCCGTTCAGCTTTTATTTTATTGACGGTTTTAGTGAAATTATTTTTTGATTGTCAGTAGGTTAGAAATGGCTTTGCGGTAAAGCAGCTCCAGCGATTCGCGACTGGATGCACTAACTTCCAGATCCCGTAGCTTACCGTCTTGCATGCCGTAAACCCATCCGTGAATTAACACTTTCTGGCCTCTTTTCCAGGCTGACTGAACAATTGTCGAGTGACCAAGGTTATATACCTGCTCAACCACGTTAATTTCACTTAACAGGTCTGCACGTTTTTCTGGCGGAAGTTCACCGATAAGCGAGCTGTGTTTGTACCAGAGGTCGCGAATGTGCAGCAGCCAGTTATTGATCAGGCCAAGCTCTGGGTTATTTATGGCCGCCGTTACACCGCCGCAGTCATAGTGACCACAAATAATAATGTGTTCAATTTCCAGAACTTCAACGGCGTATTGCACCACGGATAAACAGTTAAGATCGGTGTGAATAACTAAGTTTGCTACGTTCCGATGCACAAATAATTCACCGGGTTCTAATCCGGTCAGGCGTTCAGCGGGGACGCGGCTGTCAGAGCAGCCAATCCATAGAAAACGAGGTTTTTGTGCCAGCGCCAGACGTTCAAAAAATTCCGGATCGTCCTTACACATGCTGGCTGACCAGGTTTCATTGTTATGCATCAATCGTTCAATTTCTTTCATGCTGTTTATTAGCTCATAGTTTGCAATGGCGTTAATATAAGATAACGAGTGGTTTTTTCAAAACGGAACCACTGAATTAACATAGTCCAGCTTTGTTACTGCGGGCAAGAAATTCATGCCGTTTTGGCCATTTTTATGCGGGCGTTTTCTGCTTAAAATGAATGGGCAACGGCAATAACAGCCAGATACTTAACGATTATCTGGTGATTTTATACCTGAATTACATGTTTCTATACTGTTAATTTTTTATATGTTCAGGTACAAGTTTACGGGTTAAGCTACGATAATGGTCTGTTACATTTCTATCGACCGCTTATTTTTTTAGTATCCGATACAAGGTAATCCCCAAGATATGACATATGCGTTGGAATTATCGCAATTAAGTAAAGTTTACGCCGGTGGCGTAAAGGCTCTGAAGGGCATCAATCTGACCGTGGAAGCTGGCGATTTCTATGCGCTGCTAGGCCCTAACGGGGCCGGAAAGTCCACCACCATTGGTATTATTAGCTCACTGGTTAATAAAACATCCGGGCAGGTTAGAGTATTTGGCTATGATATTGATAGCGATTTAGTTAATGCCAAACGCCAACTGGGGCTGGTGCCTCAAGAATTTAACTTCAACCCTTTTGAAACCGTGCTGCAAATCGTGGTGACTCAGGCCGGGTATTATGGCGTTCCTCGCCATGAAGCGCTGGAAAGGGCAAAAATATATTTACAACGTTTAGAGCTTTGGGAAAAACGTAACGAAAAGGCAATGCGCCTATCCGGCGGTATGAAACGACGCCTGATGATCGCTCGTGCGCTAATGCATCAGCCAAAGCTACTGATCCTTGATGAACCTACTGCCGGCGTTGATATCGAACTACGTCGCTCTATGTGGTTATTCTTAAAAGAGTTAAACCAGCAGGGGATCACTATTATTCTGACCACCCACTATCTGGAAGAGGCTGAAATGCTTTGCCGTAATATCGGCATTATTCGTCAGGGTGAATTGGTCGAAAATACGTCGATGCGTGAGCTGCTCTCTAAGCTGAAGTCTGAGACCTTTATTCTGGACTTAGCGCCGAAAAGCCCTATTCCACAGCTAGAAGGCTATTCCAGCCGCCTGATTGATACAGCGACCTTAGAAGTTGATGTAGAAAGGGAACAAGGGCTGAATAGCGTATTTGCTCAGCTTAGTGCTCAGGGCGTTGCTGTTTCCAGCATGCGTAATAAAGCCAACCGCTTGGAAGAGTTATTTGTTCATCTGGTTAATGATTATAAGGAAGATGCGGAATGATTCGCCTGTACTGGGTTGCGCTAAAAAGTATCTGGATTAAAGAAGTCACCCGCTTTGGTCGTATCTGGGTACAGACGCTGGTTCCACCGGTGATTACCATGACGCTGTATTTTATTATTTTTGGTAATTTAATCGGGGCACGAATTGGTGATATGCAGGGGGTGGACTACATGCAGTTTATCGTCCCCGGCTTAATTATGATGTCAGTTATTACTAACTCGTACTCAAACGTCGCTTCATCATTTTTTGGTGCTAAATATCAGCACAGTATTGAAGAGCTATTGGTTGCTCCGGTGCCAACACACATAGTGATTATTGGCTTTGTCGGTGGCGGGGTTGCGCGTGGTATTTGCGTTGGTGTCTTAGTCACGCTCATCTCGCTGTTTTTTGTGCCATTAGAAATCCATTCATGGTGGGTGATTGCCGTCACGTTACTGCTGACTGCGGTGCTGTTTTCTTTGGGCGGGTTAGTTAACGCTATTTTTGCCGAGTCTTTTGATGATATCAGTATCGTTCCGACTTTTGTGCTGACTCCGTTAACCTATTTGGGCGGTGTGTTTTATTCGCTGACGCTGTTACCTCCTGTATGGCAAGTCGTTTCGAAGATTAACCCGATTGTTTATATGATCAGCGGCTTCCGCTATGGTTTTCTGGGAATTTCTGATGTTTCTTTAACACTCACCTTTAGCGTGCTTATTGCCTTTACCGTGGTATTTTATCTGCTGAGCTGGTGGCTGATTTCTAAAGGAAAGGGACTGCGTAGCTAGTCATTACTGATTATTCATGGAGGAATATGTCAATATATATCCGAGCGCTGGCAGCAATGTTAGCGCTGACTTTTTGCCTTCCGCTTTATGCTGGCAACCGCGAACTGGCCGCCGGTGCTGAGCAACAGATAGGTAAAACGCTATTTTACGACCCGGCATATGCTTCGTTGAGCTATCCCGGTGGCGATGTGCCGATTGAACGCGGAGTGTGTTCAGATGTGGTTATCCGCGCCTTGCGACAGCAGAACGCCGATCTGCAGAAATTAGTTCATCAGGATATGAAAGCTAACTTTTCGGCCTACCCCAAAAATTGGGGTTTAAAACGACCGGATACAAATATTGATCATCGCAGAGTGCCGAACCTTGAAACTTATTTTAAACGGCATAAAATGGAGCGGCCAATAACGCTTAATGCCGATGACTATCGGCCCGGAGACATTGTTTCCTGGCGTTTGGATAATGGATTGCCTCATATTGGTATTGTTACCGATCGCCATACGCGTGAAGGCCGGCCTTTGGTTATTCATAATATTGGTGCCGGTGTGAAGGCTGAAGACATCTTATTTTTATGGAAGATTAACGGGCATTTTCGTTACTTCTCTCAATAGATAAATCTTAGTGATGAATTTTTCATCACTTCTTGCGTTATCTCATGATTGCCGATAAAAATATTCTCTATATTCAGTCATGCTTAAACCATTTGTATATCTATAAGAAAAACATCACTTATGAGTTTTAGAAAACTTTCTATTCTATTGATCCTCCTGCCCTTATTTATATTTTCCTCCGCCTATGCAGAAGAGGACGTAGATTTTGATAGTGACGATATGATCCCCGTTCAGGTTAGGATGATTCGCAATAGTGAAATTTTGGCTCAGGTCGGCAATGATGTGATTAAAGTCGGTGAGCTGAATAAAGGTGAGGAGCTAATGGTTTACCCCCTTAGCGCTGAATATTATGAATTCACCTTCGGCAACGCTCATGGGCTTATACCTAAAGATGCCTTTATTCCGATAAGAAAATCCAGAAAGATTTTTGGCTTAGAGCTTGCCGGGTTGCAAAAGCTCAACCAAAACTTGATTACCACCAAGCAAATAAAAGTATTTGATCGTGCCGATGTGAAAAGTCCGGTATTTGGCACATTGGACGAGAATTTACGCTATCCCATCATGGGCCGCTTGAGGGATAGCGATAATAAATTGTGGTATGAAATTAACATCGGTGATGATGTTAAGTATATTGAGGCTGATGAGTGTGAGCTGGATAATGGCCTGCCTATTTTGACTTATCACCACGTTCTGAAAGACGAGGAGAATAAGTTATTTCGCCATACCTCGACCACCACGTCAGACACCGCTTTTGATGCTCAAATGGCCTACCTGAAAGAGGCCGGGTACCAAACGATTTCAATGTATCAGTTGGAAGGCTACCTGAATAATACGTTAAATATTCCCGCTAAAGCGGTAGTTTTAACCTTTGATGACGGACTCAAGTCGGTATATCGCTATGCTTATCCGATTCTAAAAAAGTACGGGCAGCAGGCCACGGCATTTATTATTTCTTCTCGTATTAAAGGCCAACCCCAAGCGTGGGATCCCGACTCGTTGCAGTTTATGAGTATCAGTGAGTTAAAAGAGATTCAGAGCGTATTTGACATTCAGTCTCACACCCATTTCTTACACCGTTATTCTGATGATAACCGCCCGATCTTGCTAAGCAGGTCTGAACACAACATTGAACTGGATTTTGAACGCTCCAGCAGAGCGCTGAGCCAGTTCAATCCCAAAGTGCTTTATATCTCCTACCCGTTTGGTGGCTACAACGACAGCGCCATTCAGGCGGCAAAACTGGCGGGTTATCATTTAGCAGTAACCACGGTCAGAGGTAAGGTGAAGCCCGGCGATAATCCATTTACCCTTAAACGCTTATATGTATTAAGCGATGACTCTATTAGCACCATGGCTGAACGTATTGCCAATACCCGTACCGATATAACACCAATATATCAGCCCCAATAGCCATTCTTTATTGGGATTAGGCGTCATCAGTCGCGTAGATAACTTTATTTCTACCGTCTGATTTCGCCTGGTACAGCGCTCTGTCAGCTCGGCGAAATAAAGATATGCTATTTTTAGCTACGTTTTTGCTGCAGCTTAAACCGATTGAAATCGTGATGTGGATGACTTTGCCATCCGGCAGAACAAACGGGTGGCTGGCTATTTGCTGTCGAATTTTCTCGGCTATACGAATCACTGATAGTACCGGGCTATCGGTAAAAACCGCTGAAAACTCTTCTCCGCCGATACGGTAATTTTTCTGTTGATATGCGGTATAGGTATTCAGAATTTCAGCGACCTCTTTAAGTACAGTATCTCCGGCATCGTGGCCGTGTTTATCATTAACCTGTTTAAAATAGTCAATATCCATCAGCATTAAGACGATGTTTTCTTCAGCGTTGAGCATATCTCTTAGGGTTTGCTCAAACATACGCTTGTTCAATAAACGGGTTAAGAAATCCTGTTGAGCCTGATCCTGAAAGGCCATCATGTCAGTTTTCTGCTTTTTAAGATCTTTTAATAACATAAATGCCAGCAGCAATCCGACGGTAGAATAAGAGGTAATCAAACCGGTAAATATCAGCGTTCGAATCAAGTCTTTTGTGATCAAAAGGTAGCTTACACAGATCATAACGATCGTGATGGTACTGAACTGAATGGCGCGATAACGCATCGAGCGCTGAGAATGTTGACTATATATCGATAATATAATGCCAATAAATATATAACATGTTGATATTGTTATTGTCGCTGGTGATATATCAAAAGTTAATCGGGTAATGGCAATCATAATTGCCGTGATCATGGTAGGAATAGCGCCGATATAACATGCCGCAATAATAAGAGGGATATGTCTGAAATCGATCAGCGTATGGCTGAATGTCGGAATAGAAAACTTCATTAATATAAAGCAGAGTAATCCATTACATAGGCCGATTAATATCTGTCTCAGCGGGGAGATATTCGCATCCAGAGGGAATTTCGATAGTTTAGAGATGAAGTAAAAGCCAGTAATCAACATACTGATATTAATTATGACTCCTTCTAAAAACATGGTGCAGCCCCAAGATTCTGTGTGAGAAAAACTCATCCATATTGAAATATTAAGCATAGCTAAGTGGTGGATTTTTTGTAAAAAAACACCCTTAAATAAGCCCTGTTTCAATGAATGTAGCAGAGGACTTTCTTCAACATGGTCTCTGTTATTGCGAATAGCTTAACCAGCGCTATTTTCTTTGTTAATCGGTCTTGTTGCCGAACCAGAGTGCTAATCCATCCTTTGGTATATGTTTTAAACGCTCAGATAACGATACTCCGTCGGCGAAGATGATATTAGGCGCTATATCAGCCAGCGGGTAAAGCATAAATCCGCGATTGAACATATCATAGTGAGGCACGGTTAGCCGCGGTGTTGCGATAGTCTGATGGCCAAACAGCAGAATATCTAAATCTAACGTTCGTGGCCCCCAGCGTTGATCCTTTCTGACTCTGCCCTGATTGAGTTCAATCGCCTGAGTCGCATCTAATAATTCTTCCGCTTGCAGCTGGGTCTCTAGTTCAACGACGGCATTTAAATAATCGGGCTGATCCTGAGGGCCCAGAGGTTTAGTCCGATAGAAGGGAGAACAATTAATTAAACGGGTTTGTGGAATTTGCTTTAGTGCGGAAAGGGCAGCTTCAACCTGTTCAAGCGGCTGATTTAAATTGCTTCCCAGTGCGATAAAAACTTGAGTCATGGATAACTCCTGCGGGGAAAATATCGGATAACGATGCGTTGAGTATGATGCTGTGCGGGTTATTACTCAATGATAAGCCGCGGTGAAGCGGCTTATCATTTTACTTATGACGACTGTTTTGGTGACGGCTTGCGCGGGCGCCGTGAACGATGGCGTCGGGCTGAGGGTTCGTCACCCAGCGAAGTCAGCATCGTCTTCTGGCGCTGGATATCCGCTTGTTGGAACTCATCCCACCAATGTGTCAGTTTCAATAATTCGCCTTTCTCTATTTCAGCACGTAGCTGCAATAGATCAAATGCGGCGCGGAACTTAGGATGTTCCATCAGCTTATACGCTTTTCTGCCGTGGCGACGTGGCAAGCGTAACTGCAATTGCCAGATATCCCGAACTAACGAGGTAATGCGTTTAGGGATTGCCAGCGTGCGACACTGCTCATCTAATACGTCATTCATGGCTAAAGCGAAGGCATCGTAATAGGCCAGTCCGCTCTCCTGAGCCAGCTTCTCAGCATGTTCAACCAACGGATACCAGAGCATTGCGGCAAACAGAAACGCAGGGTTAACCCGTTTGCCGATTTGCAGGCGGGTGTCAGTATTCTTTAGCACCTGAGATAAAATCTGTTCCATATTGCTGTCGCCCTGAGGCGTAAAATTCTTAGCAATAATTGGGAATAATGGCCTGAACAGATGATGTTGACGCAATAGTTGATAGGTCGGGTAACCATATCCGGACTGTAATAATTTCAGCGCTTCTTCAAACAGGCGGGCTGCCGGAATTTCACTTAACAGCGATGACAACCGACCGATAGGCTCGGCGGTAACCGGTTCAATTTGCATATCCAGCTTAGCGGCAAAGCGTATCGCCCGCAGCATTCTTACCGGATCTTCCCGATAGCGGGTTTCCGGATCGCCAATCAGGCGGATAATGCCCTGCTTTAAATCCTGTATACCACCGGTAAAGTCACGAACGGTGAAATCAGCGGCGCTGTAGTACAAACTATTAATCGTAAAATCGCGACGATGAGCATCTTCAGTGATTGAACCATAAACGTTATCACGCAGTAGCATGCCGTTGTTGGCCTGCTGTGACGCGTTTTTATCATCATTGTCACTGTGTCCGCCACGAAAGGTGGCCACTTCAATAATCTCTGGCCCGAACATAATATGGGCCAGACGAAATCGACGACCAATCAGACGGCAATTGCGAAATAATTTACGCACCTGCTCCGGTGTGGCATTGGTCGTAATATCAAAATCTTTAGGTTTTTTATTCAGCAAGAGGTCGCGAACACCGCCGCCAACCAAATAGGCTTCATATCCTGATTTATTTAAACGATAAAGCACCTTCAGGGCATTATCGCTAATTTCCTGACGGGAAATGGTGTGCTGCGCGCGAGGAATAATAGCCACATCACTTTCAGTATGATGGCTTTCTTGCTGCGTGTCCGTATCAGATTCTCTGGTGAGTACCTTACGGCAAAAATTAGCTACGCGGGTAAAAATAGGACACCTCGGTCATTGTGTATCAGTAAGTGGTGCCGTTTGTTGGACCACTAGTCAAATATAGTCATTAAATAGCGAACGGTAAAAACGGCGGCCTATCATAGCTCACACTGAATCATTTTAGAATGAGAAGTGTGAAGCTAAAGCCGATTGCCGGGGAACTCGATCGCTATCCCAATGTTTAATACTCCATTCCAGTAAGGTATGAAGCGTTGCATCTTGCCAATCAGGCGGTAACGCCTGCCCGAGAAATGCTAAAGCTTTAGCCAACACGGGTAATGGTGCATTGTCTGGCAAGGGCTGAGCGTGGTTTTGCTTAGATAACTTATGACCTTCAGCATCCAATGCCAGCGGTAGATGAAAATAGCATGGTTCAGGCCAGCCCAGGTGCCGGTAGAGTGCTATCTGTTGTACGGTTGGCTGAATTAAATCTGCACCGCGTACAATCTCGGTTACACCCTGAAAATGGTCATCGACCACCACCGCCAGATTATAGGCAAATAACCCGTCTCTGCGATGGATAATAAAATCTTCATGTGCCCGCTCGGTATCAGCAAACAGTTGACCTAAATGTCGGTCCTGAAAGCAATAAACCGGCTGCGATACATGTAATCTAACCGAGGCGCCTTGCGCTGGAAGTTGAAGGTCTCGACAGTGTCCATCATATATGCCGCCCAACTGCTGAATTCGGGCTCGGGTACAGTGGCAATAATAGCAATGTTTTTGCTGGTATAACCAACTCAGAATCTCACGATAAGCGTCGTGACGCTGAGACTGGTATAAAACATCACCATCCCAATGTAGTCCATAGTTTTCTAGGGTATTCAGAATACGGGAGGCTGCGCCGGCAATCTCTCTGGGAGGATCGATATCTTCAATGCGAACCAGCCAGCGGCCATGGTTTGACCGCGCCTGTAAAAAACTACCCAGCGCGGTAATTAATGAACCAAAATGTAAATCTCCAGAGGGAGAAGGGGCAAATCGCCCCACATAATGGTTGTTAGTCATCAATACGTTAATAGACGGTGGATCATTAATCTAAGCATAGTCCTCTGTTACGTCATCTACCTGCTACGATAAGGCCTGATAGCCGTTCTCCTCGACAGAGTAAACTAGTTGCGTCAGATATTGCTACGCGGATTAACCAGCCATTTGTTTTTCACGAATTTCAGCTAAAGTCTTACAGTCGATACACAGATCGGCAGTAGGACGGGCCTCAAGACGACGAATACCAATTTCAACGCCGCACGATTCGCAGAAACCAAAATCATCTTCAGCTATTTTTTGTAGCGTCTTATCGATTTTTTTGATCAGCTTACGTTCACGGTCACGGTTACGCAGTTCAAGACTGAACTCTTCTTCCTGCGTCGCCCGGTCAGCCGGGTCTGGGAAATTAGCCGCTTCGTCCTGCATATGGGATACAGTACGATCGACTTCATCTCTTAACTGACCACGCCATGCTTCAAGAATTAATTTGAAGTGAGTGCGTTGAGCTTCATTCATGTACTCTTCGCCCGGCTTCTCTTTATAGGGCTCTAAACCCGCAATAGCCAGGATACTTAAGGACGATGTTTTACGCTTTTGCCCTTCTTGCATTTTGCTTCTCCTACAAAATACGCAGTGTAAATTCTAAAGTAGAGAAAAAATCAGGCCGCTATAAATAACAGATGAGGATGCAGTTAGCAATTTTTCCTAGCCTAAGTATGACAATGCTGTGAAGAAACGCATGATATTGTATGCACGCTTGCTGGTTATTTAATCAAAACCTACTTTTTTATTACTTTTCATCTAAAAAGTTAACTAATAACGGATATTTGTTCTTGCAAAATAATCTCTGTTGGCGAGAGTTTTGCTTTATAACAGACGACTTCGACACCCTGCTTCTGAACTTGTTCAAAAAGGGTGGCATAAACCGGGTCGATATGCCGTGCTGCCGAAACTTGGTCAATGCCCGAGTGCAATACGGCGAACAATAAAACCGCCCGATGTCCATGTTCAACCATACTTTGTAGTTCCCGTAGGTGCTTTTGTCCTCTGACTGTGACCGCATCAGGAAAGTAGCCTCGGGACTGTTCAAGCAAGGTGACAGACTTTACTTCCACATAGCAATCAGGTTTATCGTCATGCTGCAGAAGGAAGTCAATACGGCTGTTTTCTTCACCATAACGGACCTCACCCCGCAGGCTTGAATAGCCTGCCAACTCGGGAATGCGGCCCAGTTCAATCGCTTCTTTTACCAATGCATTCGCCTGTAGCGTATTAACGCATATGAAATCGCCAGCCTGAGTTTCAGTCAGTTCCCATGAATGCGCATATTTACGTTTGGGATTTGATGAGGTGGAGTACCAAACGGTATCGCCCGGCTCTGCGCATCCGGTCATTGCCCCGGTATTTGCACAATGTAGGGTTAATATTTGGCCATCCGGCGTGGTGACATCAGCCAGAAAACGCTTATAGCGCTTAATTAAAATGGCGGATTGCAGTGGCATAGGGAAGCGCATAATCACTCCTGTTATGGGATACGTGACTCAAAAATACTCGGGCGTTTCGGGCGCATAAGGTACAGGTATGTGCCCGCCGATGCCACCATTATTCGCCGTTGTTCAGATATCCGTTTCTCCGATGACCTCAACTGCTACACTATGGGCTGGATTTTTTTAGTTATTGCTATACCCGTCATACTTCAGGCTGCATCTTTGTTGGCTGGGCTCACTCACCCGAATCGCTTACCTGAGTAGGCTCATCGGGACTTGCTCTCTTGCCGCCGCGGTGCAACTCGAATTATTTTGGGTATATTTATTCTGCAATTAAAAGAAGCTTGGGGTTTGCGTGGTATCTCTGCCGGTCAGTGAAGTTCTGGAATCATTGCTTAATGCACTGCGGCAATCGCCGACGGTGTTGTTACAGGCTCCGCCCGGTGCGGGTAAGTCAACTTGGTTACCGCTACGCCTGCTTGAACAGCCATGGTTGGTCGGGCGCATCATTATGTTGGAACCTCGTCGTCTGGCTGCGCGTAACGTTGCACAGCGACTGGCCCAGCAACGTAATGAAGCCGTTGGTGATACCGTGGGCTATCGCATGCGCTCTGAAAGCCTTAGCGGACCGAATACTCGTCTGGAAGTGGTGACCGAAGGCGTTCTTATCCGTATGCTTCAGCAGGATCCAATGCTGGAAGACGTATCACTTATTATTCTGGATGAGTTTCATGAGCGCAGCCTACAGGCCGATTTAGCCTTAAGTTTGCTGTTGGATGTGCAAGGCGGTTTGCGCGATGACCTTAAGCTATTAATTATGTCGGCAACGCTGGACAACCTAAAGCTCCAGCAGTTCTTGCCGGATGCGCCGGTGATTAATGCCGAAGGCCGGAGTTTTCCGGTTGAGCAAAACTATATTTCTCTGCCCGCCAGCGGATATTTTGAAGAAAAAGTCGCTGTGGTGGCCAGACAATTGCTCAACCACCATCAGGGCTCAATGTTACTGTTTCTACCCGGTGTGGCAGAGATTAAGCGCGTATATAACTATTTATCTACCAGCCTGCCTGACAATATTGATCTCTGCCCGCTGTATGGCGCACTTTCATTATCTGAACAGCAAAAAGCGATATTACCCTCAGCAGAGGGGCGGCGAAAAGTGGTATTGGCTACCAATATTGCTGAAACCAGCTTAACCATTGACGGTATTACTTTGGTGATTGATAGCGGTTTGGAACGGGTTGCTCGGTTTGATGCCAAAAGCGGGCTGACCCGTTTGATTACGCAGCGAATATCTAAAGCTTCAATGACCCAGCGTTCTGGCCGGGCAGGCCGACTGTCTGCTGGCACCGCGTGGCATTTGTTAGCCAAGGAGCAGGCTGAGCGGGCTGCCGAACAGGGTGAGCCAGAAATTATGCAGGCGGACCTCTCCGGTATGCTACTGGAACTTCTTCAGTGGGGATGCCGGGATATCAGCCAGATGCGCTGGCTGGACCAGCCGCCACCGGCATCCATCGCTGCCGCAACAATATTACTCACCCAGCTTGGCGCTATTGACCCGCAGGGCGCGCTGACGGCGTTCGGGCGCCAGATGGCTGAGGTTGGTAGCGATCCGCGTTTAGCGGCGATGATTGTTTATGCAAAAAATCAACGTGCTGCGTGTGCCACAACGGCTTTATTGTTAGCGGCGATTATTGAAGAACCGCCAAGAAGCGGAGTACGCGATATCGGTTATTGGCTTACCCATTCTCAGCCTCAGTGGAATAAGCGGGCCAGGCAGTTGGGGCAGCGTTTACGGATATCTAATGCCAATGTTGATGCTGACGAAGTGCCTTTTTTATTGGCCGTTGGTTACTTTGACCGTATTGCCCGAAAACGAGGCGAAGAGGGGAGATACCTGCTGGCAAACGGCATGGGGGCCCAGTTGGATACCGATGATGGATTATGCCGCTGTGACTGGCTGGTGGCTGCCAATCTACTACAGGGAGCGAATAGCCCTGATGCCCGAATACTGTTGGCTTCAGTATTAGATCCCGAGGCTTTAGCCCTAAGGCTGCCTGGTTTAGTTCGCCAGCAAAGTGCGATTGAATGGGATGAAGAAAAGGGGACCTTGCGCGCATGGCAGCGCCAGCAAATAGGGCGTTTAATTTTTAAAGCCGCTCCGCTGGCGAAACCGTCGGAGCAACAGCTTCATTCGGCGCTGCTGGACTGGATAAGGACTCAGGGCATTGACGCTCTGGGGTGGGATGATGACGCCATGCAACTGCGAACTCGGATTATGTGTGCCCGGCGCTGGCTGGCGCAAGAGCAATGGCCGGACGTTAGTGATGACGGGCTATTAGCGACGCTGGAAACATGGCTGCTGCCTTCCCTGAATAAAGTGCGGGATATCAAAAGTCTTAAGCAAGTTAACCTGTCGGAAGCCTTAGGTCGCCTGATGGACTGGCAACAGCGCCAGAGGCTGGATAAGGCTTTGCCTGCTTCTTATTGTGTTCCCACAGGTTCATGGTTGCCTATTCGCTATGACACTGAACGCCAGCCTGCTTTAGCGGTCAGACTACAGGAAATGTTCGGTGAGAAATCAACGCCGTCGATTGCCGACGGTCGCGTTCCGCTAATCGTTGAGCTGTTATCTCCGGCACACCGGCCGTTACAAATCACTCAGGATTTGGCTGCTTTTTGGCAGGGCGCTTATAAAGAGGTGCAGAAGGAGATGAAAGGCCGTTATCCCAAACATGTTTGGCCTGACGATCCGGCTAATGCGACGCCGACCCGCAAAACAAAACGTTTTCAGACCGGATAACAATAGCTTAAGCGCACAGGGAATCTGAATTCCTCGCCCAGAGAACTATTAGGGTATAATGCGCGCGCGTAAGCTTCAAATTACAACCAAATAATCAGTATCAAGAGGATAATAGTAATGGTATCGGGAGAAGTTCATGGCTCGTAGAAAGGTAAAATCCCGTAAGCCAAGTGGTTTACGCCGTTTTATCGGTTTAATCATTAAGCTGGCAATTGTTGCTATTGCGCTGCTGGCGTTCTATGGAATCTATCTTGATTCACAAATCCGCAACCGGATTGACGGTAAAGTCTGGCAGCTGCCGGCGGCGGTTTACGGACGCATGGTTAACCTTGAACCGGGCATGTCTTACAGTAAAAAAGAGATGATCGACCTGCTTAACGGTATGCAATATCGTAACGTCTCCAAGATTACTCGCCCCGGAGAATTTACCGTTCAGGGTGATAATATCGATCTGTTACGCAGACCGTTTGATTTCCCGGATGTTAAAGAAGGGCAAATCCGTGCTCGCCTTGAGTTTAATAGCAATGGCTTGGCGCGTATTCTGAATTTAGATACTGGCCGGGAGTTCGGCTTCTTCCGTCTGGATCCTAAACTGATCACCATGCTTCAGGCTCCTAACGGTGAACAGCGGCTGTTTGTGGAGCGTAAAAACTTCCCTTATCCGATGGTTGATACGCTAATAGCCACCGAAGACCGTCATTTCTACCAACATGACGGCGTCAGTTTGTATTCGATTGGCCGGGCTGTAGTCGCGAATATTACGGCCGGTAGAGCGGTTCAGGGGGGCAGTACTCTGACTCAGCAATTGGTTAAAAACCTGTTTTTGACCAACGAGCGCTCACTATCACGTAAGCTGCGCGAAGCCTATATGGCGATTATTCTGGATGCCCGCTACAGCAAAGATCGTATTCTTGAACTGTATATGAACGAAGTTTATTTAGGCCAAAGCGGCGCTGACCAAATTCGCGGATTCCCGCTGGCCAGCCTCTACTTCTTTGGTCGTCCGGTTAATGAACTGAGCGTTGATCAACAGGCGATGTTGGTCGGTATGGTAAAAGGTGCCTCACTGTACAACCCGTGGAAGAATCCGGGGATCGTACTGGAACGACGCAATCTGGTATTACGCCTTGCTCAGCAGCAAAACGTTATCGATCAGGAACTATATGATGTGCTAAGCGCTCGCCCATTGGGGATTCAGCCAAGAGGTGGCGTCATTACGCCACAGCCTGCGTTTATGCAACTGGTGCATCAGGAACTGAAAGATAAGCTCGGTAATAAAGTTGAAGACATGGCCGGGGTTAAAATCTTTACGACGCTCGACCCCGTTTCTCAATCAGCAGCAGAGAAAGCGATTGAAGAGGGGATTCCCGCACTAAGATCGGCTCGTAACGTTGACGATTTGGAAACGGCGATGGTGATCGTTGACCGTTTTAGCGGTGAAGTGCGTTCGGTTATTGGTGGATCACAGCCTCAGTATGCCGGTTACAACCGGGCGGTAAATGCCCGTCGTCCGATTGGTTCTTTGGCTAAGCCTCCGACTTATTTGGCTGCGTTGAGTGAACCTAACGTTTTCCGTCTGAATACCTGGCTGAACGATCAACCTCTGGCGCTAAAACAGCCGGGAGGCAAATTGTGGCAGCCGCAGAACTACGATCGCCAGTTCCGCGGGCGAGTGCTATTGGTTGATGCTTTGGCCAATTCGTTAAATATTCCAACGGTAAATCTCGGTCTGGATTTAGGGCTGGATAAAGTCAATTCAATGCTCCAGCGCTTAGGTGTTCCCGCTACATCGATTACTACGGTTCCGGCGATGCTGTTAGGCTCAACCAGCTTAACGCCAATGGAAACGGCTCAGATGTATCAGACCATTGCCAGCGGCGGCCAGCGGGCTCCGTTATCCGTTCTGCGTTCGGTGATTGCTGAAGACGGCACTGTGCTTTATCAGAGTTTGCCACAGGCACAGCGTACGGTAGAACCTCAGGCGGCTTATCTGACGTTATATGGTATGCAGCAGGTGGTTGAGCGTGGAACTTCCCGCTCGTTGGCGGTTAAGTTCCCTAATTTCCATTTAGCCGCTAAGACCGGTACCACTAACGATTTACGCGACAGCTGGTTTGTTGGTATTGATGGTAAAGAAGTAGTGATTACCTGGGTTGGCCGCGATAACAACGGCCCGGCTAAGCTGACCGGTGCGAACGGTGCTTTGACGCTATATCGCCGTTATCTGGAGAACCAGACGCCGTTAGCGCTGAACTTGGTACCGCCTGAACATATTGAACTGATGAACATTGATGCCGACGGTAACTTTGTTTGCGGCGGTGGCGGCAATCGTAGTTTACCGGTCTGGACTGACTATCCGCAGTCGTTGTGTCAGGTGCCACAACAGACAACCACTCAGCCTGAACAGCAACCGCTTAATGAGCAGAAAGATGCCGATGGCGTTGCGGGCTGGATTAAGGATATGTTCGGCGGGGGTTAAGGCCCCCCGCGTTCAACATGTCGTTTTCAGCTACTCGGATATGCTGAAATTAAATTAAGCTATCTTGTCAGTAAAAAACCACCTTTTCGAGGTGGTTTTTTTATCTATGACGAACCCAAATTTCTGACTGGATCAATCTATGTCGGATTAACCGGAACGACGGTTTCACTCGGATAGCAGCCCAAAACTTTAATTGAGCGGGTTATTGGAGTGAGGTCCTCAAGCGCCGCCTGCATATTGGCTGAATTGAGGTTGGCCTGAGTATCGATATAGAACATCTCTTCCCACGGATTACCATTGATGGGGCGCGATTCCAGTTTGGTCATTACAATATTGTGGTTACGTAATACCAGCAGGGCTTCCACTAATGCGCCTGATTGCTGGCCCGTTGCCATAATAATGGTGGTTTTTGCCGGGATCTGTGGTGCCACTTCTACACGCTTACGTGCCACAATAATAAAGCGGGTAATATTATCTTTTTGGTTAGCCAGACTGTGTTCCAGTACCTGAAGCTTATACAACGCACCGCCGGGTTCACTACCTAAGGCCACCGCTTTTGGTGACTTTAAGCTGGCCACTTTTTCCATTGCTGCGGAAGTGCTTTCGCAATATTCGATTTTCCAGTGAGGGAAGCCGTTTAAGTACTGGTTACACTGCTGGAAAGGCTGAGGATGGCTATAAACCACTTCTATCTGGCTCAGATCGGTATCAACAGCTGAAAGCAAACAGTGATTAATTGGGTTGGTTAACTCGCCCACGATAAACAGATTGGTTGATTGAAGCAGATCGTAAACTTCATTAATTGAACCTGAGCTGGTGTTCTCAATCGGCAGAATACCGTAATCAGCCTGACCGATTTCGACCTGCTTAAAGATATCATCAAATTTACTGCATCCGCATTCGATCAAGTGGTCAAAATGCCGGGCGGCATATTGTCTGGCCGCAAGGTGAGAATAAGAGCCTTTAGGACCAAGGAAGGCGATTCTTGCGGTACGCAGAGTATCTTGGTTGATGTTTTGTTGTAACAGCGCCTGCTGCGTCAGGACGGAGTCTTCAATAATCAGTTGGAACAGGCGGGTAATATAATACCCGTCGAGACGCTGCTTTTTACCTGCTTCAACCAAGGCGTTGAGTAAATCCCGCTCCCGCTCTTTATCCCTGATTGGCAGGTGTGAGGCCTGCTTGGTTCTGGCAACGTCCAGCGCTAAGTCTCTGCGCTCAGCCAGCAGTTCTAATAGCTTGAGGTCCAGCGCAGTAATTCGTTCTCTTATCCCTAATAACGGGTTATCGCTCATGATGCTGTCTCACCTTTATTTTTATAAAATCCAATAAAAAAGCCCCCCTTTGGGAGGCTTTAATGTTCGTCTTCGCTTTCTTTCTACTCTTTACAGAGTTACGGACGAATCGCCTCCCAGTCAGGGGACGGTAAAAAAGAAAGCGAAGAAAAACGGTATATGTTTCATTGGATAGTAATATTCCTGTGTTGAATGCCCTCTAACTTAACCGCCGCGTTTTGATCCTGTCAACCAATATTGTTTTATACGGCGATTTTGATTAGAAAATAGCGGGATATGATTCGATTGTATAACTTCATCTGTTGTGACGTTATTTATTTAATATCATTAAGTTAAATTATTTTTTGTTCAATATTGTCCGGTAAAGCAGCAGCATGTTCGGGGGATAATAAAGCGTTAATAGAAAAGGGGCAGACTTTGCGGGTCTGCCCCTTTTTAGCTTAATCACTAAACCGGACTTAGTTAACTTTAACCGGCATGCCTGAACGAGTTTCAATCGCCTGTTGGACTTCGCCCTGATTCACACTTGGGTCGGCCATAATATTACTGATAGTGGCGTTAAGCGTAATAGGTACCGGTGCTTCAGACTCAAATTCTGCTTGGTTGGCCGACAGCGGATTATGTACTTCAATATAGCGAGAACCGTCCGGCTCAATCGTTGCTTTGACTGACTCGTTAATAAACTGAACGCGGGTACCGACCGGTACATTGTCGAACAGATATTTGATGTCGTCAGCACGCATACGAACGCAGCCGTGGCTTACGCGCAGACCGATACCAAAATCAGCATTGGTGCCGTGAATGGCATACAGGCGGCCGATATATAGCGCATGCAGGCCCATAGGGTTATCCGGACCCGGAGGGAATACCGCAGGCAGTGATTCGCCCATTGCTCTGTATTCTTCATGCATTTTTTGAGTCGGCGTCCAGGTCGGGCCGGCTTTTTTACGTTCGACTTTAGTAATCCAGTTCAACGGCGTGTCTTTACCTAACTGGCCAATACCAATGGGTAACACGACAACGTTATTCTGGCCTTTTGGATAGTAATAAATTCTCATCTCAGCGCTGTTAACGATGATGCCTTCGCGCGGAGTGTCCGGCAGGATCAGTTGCTGAGGAATGACCAACATGCTACCGGGAGCAGGCAGCAGAGCGTCCACGCCAGGATTTGCTTCCAGCATATTACTCAGGCCCATTTGGTACTGGGCGGCAAAACTCTCCAGCGGCTGTTTGTTGTCTTGAGGAATGATCAGATTGATATTTTCCCCAATCAAGCGGCTATTACCGGGAGGTAGTGGGTATACAGTAGCAAAAGTAGTCTGGCTGAATGTGACAAGTGCCAGAGATAGTGTTAAGAACGCGCGAATATTCATTTTCATCTTCGTGTTGGTGTGGTGGCTGCACGGGCAGTAGTCTTATAAATTATATATCCAGTTAGGAAAAGAAGGAACTAATACACGCAGAATGGAATATAACAAGGTCAGCCTGATGCTTTAGGTTGTTGATCTCGCAGATATAAAAAAACGCGCCCAGAGGGCGCGTTAGAAAAGAACGGGTTAAATTTAGTCTTCTTGTAGCTGCTGCAGGTTAGCATCTTTAACGCTGGCCTCTGCGCGGCGAGCTTCACTTTTATGCTGTACCTTATTCAGTTGTCTTTCGAGCTTTATAATCAACTCATTGATTGCCGCATACATATCTTCATGTTTGGCACTGGCTACCAGTGGGCCATTTGGCGTAGTGATTGCGGCATCTGCCATAAATCCTTTTGGCTCTTTTGATAACACAATATGAGGATTAATTAACTGAGCCTGCCATTTCTCTAGTTTTTTAAGACGGTCTTCGACGTGAGCGCGTATTGCCGGGGTAATGTCCATTTGTTTGCTAGTGATATTTAATGTCATATAACTTACCTCTTAGTCAATTGCCGTCAGATATGAATTTAGAATACCGTTGTTGCCAAACTATTATGTGATGTATATCACATTTTGAGGTTCCTCAAAACAATGCTAACAGAAGTGTGATAGGCATAATGCTTTGTGACTTTTAGTTTGTATATTGAGTATAGCTCAAGCACTATTGATGGTTGCGTTTTCATGATGATTCTGTGTGAAAAATAGGCTAATTATATTATTTAATCAATAACTTCCTCCGTTGAATACTTTTTAGCCTGTTTTTTATTTCTCACCAATTATTAGACTCAAATAAGTGTCCAATAGCCTTTACTTTGAGCACTCGATTGCTTTTGAATTTGAGATAAATAATCACAATGTTCGTCTGTCGGCTTTGACCCTTATCAAACTTGTCATCTTTACTTATTGCGCCTGACGGCTATGCCGTTGCCAGGTTGGATCTTTTGTTGCTAACGGGTAGGGGGGCGTTTGAAGGCGCGACCATTTCGCCGGGTAAAATAGCGACCGTATATAAATGAAAAAACACTGACAGCCTTTGCTTTATCGGCATGCTGCCAGTGTTTTTTGTTATAGCAATCAGTAATTATTTAGCGTTCTTATCCAAATTATCCGCAGGTAGTTCACCCGGCAGGTAATCAGGCAAACGACCGGCAGGGAAGATAGAGAGTAAAGATAACAGCGCCATGATTAACAGGCCGAACTTCAGTGCACGTAAACGGGCTTCTTCATTTACCCGAACGGCTTCAGCAACCTGCTCTGGCGTGGCAGTAGTTTGTGACAATACGCTCTGTAGGCGGTCATTACTTACGAAGTTAATGCTGTCCATATTAACCTGAGCTTGAATTTCAGGCGTCAGTATCGGGGTTTCAGCAACGCCACGCATTACGTTGGCACTTAACAAACCAACCAGTAAGGCACCGGCTACGGCAGTACCGATAGCATTGGCCAGATTATTTGTTGTACCGCGTAAAGAGCCTACGTCGCCAGCCAGCTCTTTTGGTGAGGCGCTGACCAATACGTTAAACAGTAAGGTGACCAGTGAACCTTGGCCAATACCAAAGACCACCAGACCAAACAGGACGGCAAATTCGCTCCAGTTATTACGCACTACGAAGGCTAACCATAACAGCGCAATAGTACAGGTGATAAAGCCATAGCGGCCTATGGCGCGCGGAGTCAGCTTTTTATAGAAGCGTACGATTAACATGGCAGAGAAAAACACCGACAGGTTAAACGGCATCATTGCGATAGCCGTCGCCAGCGGAGTACTACCCTGAACGATTTGAATATATAGCGGCACGGAGAAGTTCAGCATCGCCTCCAGCGCGACGACTGCAAACATAGCGAATACGGCAGAGCGTTCACTGGATGAAGTAATGACTTCCAGCGCCAGTAAAGGCGTTTTTCCTTGCTGCTGGCGACGGCGAGTCCATACAACAAACGCCTGACCCAATACGATACCTAACACGATCATAAAAGGTGCTGGTGAGAAGCCGAGCAGATCAAAAGGTGCACCATCACGAACCAGGCCCAAGCCCCAGCGATTGAGGTTATTAAATCCAAACGACAGCAGAATAATGGCCGATGCGGCTAAAATAACACCGATGATATCGATACCAATTTCCGGGCGTCCTTTATCCGCCTTTAAACGGAAACTCAGCACAAAGATTACCGCAGAAAGCACAATCAATATGCCGAAAGCAGGGCGCCAGCCGATGTAGGTACCCAGTACGCCACCAATAAGGAACGCCGCCACACCGGCACCTGCCCGGGCGGAGCCCAAAGCACCCAGCGCCGTCGCTTGTTGAGTTCCACGATAGTTTTCAGCGATGAGTGCGACTAATGCCGGCACTAAGGCCGCCCCGGCAAAACCGCTTAATGCCTGAGCGCTGATCATGATGGTGGCATTCGGGCTGAATGTCATCATCACCTGAGCAATACCGAATAGCAGAACGGTACTGCGAAAGACAATCAGTGGTCCGAAGCGCTGGTTCAGCTTGGCACCTAACATCACAAAACCGGCAACCGACAGAGAGTACATAACAATTGCTGTTGCAATGGTGGTCGGTGGTACGTTGAAGCTTTTGACCATTCCACCTAATGCAACCGGCAGGGAGGCGACGTTAAATGACATTAAAATCTGGGCTAGCGCGATGGTGATCATCGGTATCCAGGATTCTTTAACTTCAGCCCCCGCATGGGGTATTGATTGATTGGACATAAATTTGTTATCCTTCTATGGTGTTATTTATGTGTATAACAACCTGATATTTAAAAGTTTAATCTTCTGGTGAATATCCGATTTTAAGGAATGAGCTATTTTTCGGTATAAGGCTCAGAAACAAACATGTCCATCCCAAGGCTGCGTGACAAGAATCGGGCAGCCAGTTGACCTTTAATGCTGTTACCCGCATTGTCGAGTAACGGTGCAAAGGTGCCTAAACCCCCTTTTCCCGGTGATACGGTGACGATTCCGCCACCAATACCGCTTTTTCCGGGCAGGCCGATGTCATAAAGCCAGTCACCAGAAGTCTCATACAATCCGGCGGTGACCATTACGGCTAATGCATAGTGACAAACATCGTTATCGACCACCCGCTCACGGGTTAGCGGATTAACACCGCCATCGGCCAGCGTTGCCCCCATTACTGCCAAGTCGCGGGCGTTAATATTCAGCGAACATTGGCGGGTATACAGATCGGTAGCAATCAGTGGATCGCAGCCCATACGACCGTAGCTTTGCAATAGGTTAGCAATCCCTCGGTTGCGGAAATTAGTTTCACAGGCTGATTGATACACTTCTTCGTTCAGCGTTAGTTCTCTGCCTGCAAAACGGCATAAGCCGTCGTAAATAAATTTCCACTGCTCATCGCTGGTTGTGCCGGGTACTAGGCTGGTCGTTGCAATAGCACCTGAGTTAACCATGGGGTTGGTGCGGCCATCAGGCGTACGTTCAACGGCGGTGACTGAATTAAATGCCATGCCCGTGCTGTTAACTCCCAGTTTTTCACGCGCAGCTTTAGCCCCGATCTCTTGGCATACCAATGCGAAGACAAAGGGTTTAGAAACGCTCATGATGGTAAATTCATGTTCGACATCGCCGGCGGAATGTATTGCGCCATTAGTGCCGACCATGCAGACCCCGAAAAGATTCGGCGGAATACGTTCTAATGCGGGGTAAACTTTAGAAACAACACCTTCGTTATTTGAATTAAAACGTTTATGGGCTTCTTGCACCAATTTAATTACGGTCTCCGGCACGGGTAGATGTCCGGTTGATACATAATCGATAACTCCGTGTTTGCTATCATCGGTAGGCATATTTGTTATCTCCGTTTTATTTTCTACTTACTGCTTTTTATATTAATTACTTCAGGTGATTGCTAAATCATTCCCTAAAATAGTCAATTAGCTAAAGAGTCCTCGGTCTGCGTAGAGTGGTCCTCACTCAAAATAAAGTATTTATCAGGCTGAGTTATGCCAAGTATAGTAAAGATGTTTAATTTATGTGTTGTTAGCTCTTGTTTTATTTTGATTTTATTAATATTTTTTCAGCGAGTTTAATATCGGGATAAAAGTGTTGTTGAATGTATTAATTTAATATTAAAGCGTTGTTGAGTTTGCCTTTCTTGTGTTTTTATACGGCGAGGTGTCTTTGGGGATGTATGGGAATTACGATGTTTTTCATTATGGTGTTGATGGATAGTTCAAAAGTGAGAACTGAAAAAATAGCGTCATCCCATTTATTAGTAGTGAGCTAATTATTATCCGTTGCGGTATTAAGCTTGGTGTTTGGTGCTATCTTTTTGTATTTATTTAATATCATCGAATTCTTTAATTTCGTTAATTATTAAATATGAGATATGACTTATCTGAATGAATAATACGCTGAGTAATTGGCTTCTTGAGTTGTATATGTGGCCATGACTTTTCTTTATATAAAGGCAAGCATTGCTTGTGATGAGTCGAACGGAGTTCTTGGTTAGTTAATGTGTGGTTGAACGGTTGTCGGTTGTTATTCGCCTGATTGATTGAATTATTCTCTAATGAATTGATTTTTAAGTATACGAGCACAGAGGTGACGCTAGCCTACTCAGTTTTTAATCCTGAACTTGCCGCCGCGCTTGAGATGAGGTGATAATCCAATAAGATAAATAGATATTTTATAACATATCAGGATGACTTATCATTTTGTTTGTCATGAAATTATCAGTTGCTTATTGCATTGGATATTTAGTGAGTTAAGGTTGAATAATCCAATCTGAATTATGCTGGCGTAAGGAAGCGAGGGTTTTAACTAAATCCTGTTTCTTAACCGCCGACCGGGAGCCCTATGAGTTCGCCTGATGTACTTAACCCCATTCCACTGCCTAACACCGTTGCCGCTTACTGGCTGTCTCAACTGCGTGAAAAAACGCCGTTGATTCACTGTTTGACTAATCAGGTAGTGCAGAATTTTACCGCTAACGTATTGCTGGCTATCGGTGCCTCTCCGGCGATGGTTGTCGCCAAACAGGAGGCGGCTGAATTTAGCGCCATTGCCGGCGGCCTGTTGGTTAATGTTGGTACGCTTAATGATATTCAGATTGAATCGATGACATTGGCGGTTTCTGCCGCCAATGTTGCCGGCGTTCCTTGGGTTCTCGATCCCGTGGCTGTCGGCGGCTTAGCTTATCGGACTGACTTTTGCCGTGATTTACTCAACCTTAAACCTGCCGCGATCCGCGGTAATGCTTCTGGGATTATGGCGCTGGCTGGCTTTTCTTCTTCGGGGCGTGGCGTAGACAGTGTCGATGATTCCCGGGCGGCTTTACCTGCGGCAATTCGACTGGCACAGAGCTCGGGGGCGGTAGTTGCCGTAACCGGAGAGGTTGATTATGTCACCGATGGCAAAACCTGTTATGCCTTACCCTTTGGCGACGTTCTGATGACCAGAGTGGTTGGTACTGGCTGTGCGTTGTCTGCCGTAGTGGCTGCGTTTATAGCCGCCGGCGATGAAAATCGCCTTGAACAGGTCGCTACTGCCTGTATGGTGATGGCGATTTGTGGCGGGGCTGCTGCCATAGCATCTAACGGTCCGGGGAGCTTTACTCCGCTAGTTCTTGATGGTTTATACAACCTCCAGCCACAACAATTAATAGGTAAAACGCTATGAGAATTAATGCATTAACCATTGCAGGAACTGACCCAAGCGGCGGGGCCGGCATTCAGGCGGATTTAAAAACATTCTCAGCGCTGGAAGCTTACGGCACCAGCGTCATTACCGCTTTGGTCGCCCAGAATACCCGAGGCGTTCAGTCGGTATATCGGATTGATCCCGAGTTTGTTTCAGCTCAACTGCGTTCAGTGCTGGAAGATGTTCGTATTGACAGTGCCAAAATCGGTATGCTGTCTGAATCTGATGTGGTTAATGCAGTAGCCGATGCGTTGATTCACTACCCGATTCCTTATGTGGTGCTGGATACCGTGATGATAGCGAAAAGCGGCGATCCTCTGTTGGCTCCGGAAGCCGTGGATGCGGTCAGAAAGCGTCTGTTACCGATCGTTTCGTTGATCACGCCAAATTTGCCTGAAGCTGCGGCCTTATTGGATACCCGTGTAGCAACCTCTGAACAGGAGATGCTGGAGCAGGGTAAAGCGTTACTGGCAATGGGGTGTTCAGCAGTATTGATGAAAGGCGGGCATTTAAATCAATCAGAAAGCCCTGATTGGCTGCTACTTCCAGATCAAGAATATCGCTTTACCGCACCGAGAATAGCGACCAAGCACACCCATGGAACCGGCTGTACACTCTCTGCTGCACTGGCGGCACTGCGTCCTCGCTATGATAACTGGGAGCAAACGGTTCAGGCGGCGAAGGATTATTTACAGCAGGCACTAATTATGGCTGATTCGCTGGAGGTCGGGCATGGTATCGGCCCGGTTCATCATTTTCACCGCTGGTGGTGATATTCGAAACAAACCAACGTGATTGTTTTTAAGTTAAATTACCAAGCTAAGGCCGGACTTTTGGCTTCTAATTCATTGGCTGCTATTTGGTTGAAAAGCAAAATAACAGCCAACGATCTCTACCATGTTAAATATACACTTCAGGTTAAAATACCTTTTCTTGCAACACCCATACGGCAGCCTCAACCCGTGACTTAAGCTTCATTTTTTTCAATAAATGCTTAACGTGGACCTTAACCGTACTTTCAGTAATATCCAGTTTACGAGCAATAAGCTTATTTGGCAGGCCTTGAGCAATAAGTTTCAAGATGTCTTTTTCACGGGGAGTCAACTGTTGAATATCCCGCTCAGAGGTTGAATTAGTCGTACGCAGGCTGGCTGCCAGAATGGGGGTCAGCGCTTCACTTAGTACCATTTTACCTGTTGCCGCTTCATGTAATGCGTAGAGCAGATCTTCCGGTTCCATATCTTTGAGCAGATAACCGTCAGCTCCACGTTTCAGCGCAGAGACGATATCATCTTCATGATTAGAGACAGTAAAGACCACTATGCGGCCTGACAGCGGTCGTTTGCGCAGTTCATCTAATGTTTCAAGTCCGTTCATTCCCGGCATATTTAGGTCGAGCAGAATTAAATCCGCATCTAACTCTTCGGCAAGTTCGACGCCCTGTTCTCCATTGCTAGCCTCTGCGATGACTTTCAGCGCTGGATCCATACTGATCAACTGCTTAACCCCATTGCGTAACATAGGGTGATCGTCTATCAGCAATATTGTGGCTTCCTGACTACACATTTAGAGCTCCTTCGGGTTATCTATCACGGGATGAGGGATAAACTGAATTTTCACTTCAGTTCCTCCTCCAGGGCGGTTGTAGATGTCGAACAGACCGTGCAAGCTTCGGGCACGATCGCGCATAATAATCAGGCCATAATGATTTGCTCGAGCGCTATCTTCCGGTAAGCCGCGGCCATTATCGCTAATCAATAATGTAACTTCACCTTGTCGGCTTTCGACGCTGAGGTTAGCCTCAGTAGCATTTGCATGTTTATAGATATTGTTTAACGCTTCTCGAGCAATCTGAACTAAATGGATAGCCTGATGGCTGGAAATATAATGCAACGGAACCTGATAGTTGAACGTTATCGGAAAGGTAAGTTTATCACTGAACTCCTGTACCGTGGCTTGTAGCGCAGCGTGCAGGCCAGCTTCGTTAAGCTGTAGTCGAAAAGTGGTTAACAGTTCACGTAGTTGTTGATAGGCAGTGTTCAACTCTTCACGCATTTCACTTAAGCGTTTTACATTACCCTCCGGCAGATTCTCGCTCTCCATTTGCATACAGCTCACCTGAATCTTCAGACAGGATAGCGACTGAGCTATAGAATCATGTAATTCCCGTGCAATCGCCGAGCGTTCTTCCATCAGTATTAGTTGTTGATGACTATGAGCTTGGCGCTCCAACGTTAGAGTGCTAGTGAGTTGCTCAACTAACATGTTGATTAACAAAGCGTGTTCGTTAGTCAAAGGTTTAGATAATGGTTGTTCAGCCAGAATCAGTCCGTATTGACCATGTTGATCTTCCAAGCGCCAGCTTAAGGTTTGGCGTGGTTCATGGCTGATTTTTTGAGCTGACATACAGGCATGGCAAGTTTCTCGCAGGCAGTGAACCGGGCGGTAAGTTTCATTATTGCTGAGCTGATGAAAATGGGTGATATCGTTATTTTCATACAGTCTGATTTGTAAGTTATATAGGGGGATCAAATTTTGTAACTGGTTGAGCACCGATAACAATCGGGAACATAGCGGCTCATTGGTGTGCAGTTGCTGGCTGGTATGATACAAAAATGAGAGTGTCTGATTTTTTTGCTGTAGTTCAACAGTTTTCTCTTTGACCCGCAGCTCTAAGTTGGAATAGATCTGAGATAGTTCATCGGACATGGTATTGAGTGTCTGACCAAGCACCCCCATTTCATCATTGCGCGTTATATTGTAGCGCTGGCTAAAATCGCCTTTACCGACAGATTCTGACAGTGACAACAGCTGGCGCCACGGTGTCAGAAATCTACTGCGCAGGTAGTAAACGGCAATGGCCAATACCACCAGAGTCAGAATGATAAAAATGAGCTGTTGTTGTTTTATTGCTGACAGGCTTTGCTCGGTTTTATGGTCGATAGCCGATACCAGATTATCTAACTGATGGACGAATTGTATAACCTGCGGATTTGCCTGGTCGGGATTTTGTGCTTGTTCTAGCTGGGGGCGTAACTGTTGATGCCAATAATGTTTTATTGCATCCAACTGTGGAGTCAGCCGCTCGCGAGTAACAATATTAGTTAGCGTTGAGCTCTCTTGCTCTTGTTCGAATTCATCTAAGTAGCGTCGACTCTCACTGTTAAACGGCACCATAGTCAGTAGTCGATAGCTCTGCATCCGCAGAGACCCGGTCTTATTAATAGCGTGAGCATGTCCCTGAATACTTTCCGCCCGCCAGGTTGCCATCGACATGCTAACTACAGCTAAAAAGCTTAAAGCCAATAGCAGAAGTATGACCTGATTAACGATTGAAAACGGAACGGGGCAGCGTTTAACCACGGGTTATTATTTCCTGAATTACAACGATAGAAACCTTTTTAGACTATATGCATACAAAACCACATACCCACATGGTATTACTCCTAAATATCCGGGGCGGTAAAAAATGATAAATTATAGAAATATTAAATTTATAATTTATTGATAAATATTGTTTTTAGTTGGATTTTAATTCTACTCACTAAGGAGTTATTGCAGTTTTAGCTCAGGAAAATTACCGCACTGGTGTTGATGTGCATCAATTATGGTCGACAGATTGGTACTAGGGTAGCGGGCAAACAGCTTGTGAAAATATCCGTATTAATCTGATAAAGAGGCCTATATGAAGCACCAACCTATTCCTCCATCGCCTGTAAATAAGGGCTTGATTCAAGATTGGAATCCGGAAAATCAAGGGTATTGGCAAGGGAAAGGCCAGCGTATTGCCCAACGCAATCTGTGGATTTCCGTTCCTTGCCTGCTATTAGGTTTTTGCGTCTGGATGTTATTCAGCGCAGTGACCATCAATATGAAGAAAATCGGCTTTAACTTTACCACTGACCAACTGTTTATGTTGACCGCTCTGCCTTCAGTTTCTGGTGCGTTATTACGTATTCCTTACTCCTTTGTTATACCTATATTTGGCGGTCGCCGTTGGACGGCATTCAGCACCATTATTCTGGTCGCTCCCTGCATTTGGTTGGGTTTTGCCGTACAGAATCTACAAACGCCTTATACTACCTTTGTGATAATTTCTTTACTGTGCGGTTTTGGCGGGGCGAACTTTGCTTCCAGTATGGCGAATATCAGCTTCTTCTTTCCTAAAGCCCGCCAGGGCGGCGCGTTAGGTATCAATGGGGGCTTAGGTAACTTAGGCGTTAGCGTGATGCAGCTAGTCGCTCCGCTGGTTGTGACATTGGCCGTATTTGGATCTTCGGTCGGGACAGGGCAGATGACGCAGGACGGCGAGATGTTATGGCTGCAAAATGCCGCTTTTGTTTGGGTGCCGCTGTTGGTTATTTTTACGTTGGCCGCATGGTTTGGAATGAACGATCTGTCTGCCGCTAAAGCTTCATTCAAATCTCAATTACCGGTGTTGAAAAGCGGACACCTGTGGATTATGAGTTTCTTATATTTAGCAACCTTCGGCTCTTTTATTGGCTTCTCTGCCGGTTTTGCCATGTTGACTAAAACTCAGTTTCCGGACGTAGTAATATTGCACTTTGCCTTTTTTGGTCCGCTGTTTGGCGCGTTAGCCCGTCCTGTGGGAGGGATGTTATCGGACCGATTTGGTGGCACAAAAGTGACCCTGATTAACTTTGTATTTATGGCGCTATTCGTTGGTTTGCTATTCCAGACTTTACCAGGGCAAGGTACGTCGGGATCGTTTATCGCCTTCTTTATTGTATTTATGGGGTTATTTTTAACTGCAGGCTTAGGAAGTGGTTCTACTTTCCAGATGATTTCAGTCATTTTTCGTAAGATTACGGTGGCGAAAGTTAAATCCCGTGGTGGTAATGATGATGAGGCTCAGCGTATTGCGGCAACGGATTCAGCCGCTGCATTAGGGTTTATTTCGGCAATTGGCGCGATTGGTGGTTTTTTTATTCCTAAGGCATTTGGTACTTCTCTGGAAATGACCGGTTCGGCGGTGGGCGCGTTGGACTTGTTCTTGGTGTTCTATGTGGTGTGTGTAGCAGTGACGTGGGGAGTGTATGGAAGGAAGAAACATGCATAAGAAGAAATAGATTCTTAATTTTGTGTAGGCCCTGGCTCGTCAATGGCTAACCGTTTATTTCGCTCTTAATACATGTAACTGAGCAAGAAGGGGGAAGCCCCTTCTTGAATTTTTCATACCTTGCTAGCAATATTGACCGCGGCTTTGCTGCGGCAATATCCTTAGACTCTGGCTACAAGGTTAAGGGCCAAAAATTTCACTCGAGTCTGGGTGCTTGAGTTTTTTAGCTCTTTACTTCTATCTCTGTTATTGGTTTAGTAACACTAAGCCTGTCACTTGCAGCCATAGCTAATGTAGTGTCAATCATACGGTTAGCAAATCCCCATTCGTTATCACACCAGACCAGCATTTTAATCAAATGGTGACCACTGACCCGGGTTTGGGTGCCGTCAACAATAGCGCTATGTGGGTCGTGGTTGAAGTCGCTGGAAACTAACGGAAGTTCCGTATAATCAATGATGCCGCGAAATGAATTATGGGCTGCGTGCTCCAGTAGGCGATTAACGTCTTCGACGTTGACCGGTACTTCTAAGGTTACGCTAAGGTCAATGGCGGTAACGTTAATAGTAGGAACGCGTACGGAAATAGCTTCAAAGCGATCGCAAAATTTCGGGAAGAATCGGGTAATTCCGGCTGCCAGTTTTGTGTCTACCGGAATAATCGATTGACTGGCCGCTCGGGTGCGACGCAGGTCTTTATGATAGGCATCGATTACGGGCTGGTCGTTCATTGCTGAGTGAATGGTAGTGACCGTGCCGGAGCGGATTTCAAAGGCGTCATCAAGCAGCTTTATGACGGGAATAATACAATTGGTGGTACATGAGGCGTTGGAGACTATTCTGTGTTCAGGACGCAGATCTTGATGGTTAACGCCGTAAACCACGGTAGTATCCAGATCGTGGGTTCCCGGGTGCGAGAACAGAACTTTTTTTGCACCGGCAGCGATATGAGCTTCACCATCAGTGCGGCTGCCATATACGCCGCTACAGTCAAGAACGATATCAATACCGACAGATTTCCACGGTAAGTTTTTAATCTCTTTTTGGTGGTAAAGGCTGATGGCATCATCATTAACCCAGATGGTTTCACCCTCCTGTCGTACGCTGCAGCCAAAACGACCGTGGCTTGAATCGTACTTTAACAGGTGGGCCATACCTTTCGGGTCGGCCAATTCATTAATTGCGACGACGCTAATTTCGGTGTTACGGCCAGATTCATACAATGCGCGTAAAACGCTGCGGCCTATGCGACCAAAGCCATTTATTGCTACACGGATAGTCATCAGGTTCCCTTTTTATTCGTTGTTATGGCGGATTGATAGAATAATGTAATGCGTGGTCCTGCGTGAGTTCCGGGATCACAATAACGGTAGGTTATTGCTCTTTTTTAACAGAAATCGAGTGGGTGGTGTATTGATATTTTAAGGAGGCCAATAAGGGCTACTAATGCAGGAATTAATTCCAGGTGAGAATGGCGTAAAATTCGTTCTCCAGAAATACATTGATTATCTGACCCACTATCATGCGCCTCATTGACCTGCGCCCCGCATCCTTGCCGGGGCGTGCGACCTTTTAGCTTCCTATGGCAACATTCGTACGCTCGCTTTAAGACCAAGCCTGAGGAGTGTAAACTATAGATGTATCGACTTTTAACGCCTTGAACTTAGCTGTTAGTCGCGTGCACTTATAGGCTATGGGATCAATATACTATTAGCGAAATGAATCTTATGCGATTCTTACCTAGCGCTAATTCCAATCACAATCTCCCATATACCCCCAAATATCCGCCAACTGAGATTTTCTTTACCATTAATCTATCATTTGCTTATTTTTCATTAAATATCAATTAATTAATCAAATACTCCCGTATGCCACTTTGGTGGTATTTTCGCCTTTTCTGCAATTTTATCCCCCGACAGGCCTTGATTGAGGTCAATTTTAGCCGCTGCGTGCGGGGATAGGATAAGCCCAGTTTCAGTAATCAGTTCCTTACTTTTACATAACGGCAGTGGTATTTGATCGCTGTTGCAGGAGAGCCCCGGATGAGTAAATTTCTTGACCGATTTCGTTATTTTAAGCAGTTAGCCGAACCGTTTGCCGACGGTCATGGGCAAACGCTAAATACTAATCGCGACTGGGAGGACGGTTATCGTTCTCGCTGGCAACATGACAAAATTGTACGCTCTACTCACGGAGTGAACTGTACCGGTTCTTGTAGCTGGAAGATTTATGTTAAAAACGGTTTAGTTACTTGGGAAACCCAACAAACTGATTATCCTCGTACTCGTCCTGATTTACCGAATCATGAACCGCGTGGTTGTCCGCGTGGTGCCAGCTATTCATGGTATTTATACAGTGCCAATCGCCTTAAGTTTCCACTGATGCGCAAACGCCTGATCAAGCTGTGGCGTGAGGCTAAAATTCAGTACAGCGATCCGGTCGATGCGTGGGCATCGATTGTTGAAGATGCGGCTAAGACTAAAAGCTATAAACAAATCCGCGGGCGTGGTGGTTTTGTACGTTCTGACTGGCAAGAAGTGAATGAACTGATCGCGGCTTCAAACGTGTATACCGCTAAAAAATATGGCCCGGACCGCATTGTCGGTTTCTCACCAATTCCGGCTATGTCAATGGTCTCTTATGCCGCCGGTGCCCGCTATCTGGCATTGATAGGTGGTATCAACTTAAGTTTCTATGATTGGTACTGTGACTTACCACCGGCATCTCCTATGACGTGGGGAGAGCAGACAGACGTACCTGAATCGGCTGACTGGTATAACTCATCTTATATTATTGCCTGGGGCTCAAACGTTCCTCAGACCCGTACCCCTGATGCCCACTTCTTTACCGAAGTTCGCTATAAGGGCACCAAAACGATTGCTATTACGCCGGACTATTCCGAAGTAGCTAAGCTGTGCGATCAGTGGCTGAGCCCTAAACAGGGGACAGACAGCGCTCTGTCGCTGGCAATGGGCCACGTTATCTTAAAAGAGTTTCATCTCGACAAACCAAGCGTTTACTTTACTGATTATGTTCGTCGCTATACTGACTTGCCGATGCTGGTAATGTTAGAACCACGTGATGATGGTCGTTATGCTGCTGGGCGCTTACTGCGAGCTGATGACCTGATAGATAAGTTAGGCCAGGAAAATAATCCGGAATGGAAAACTGTTGCTATTAATCAGATTAATGGCGAATTGACTGCACCTCTTGGCTCAATAGGTTATCGCTGGGGTGAAAAAGGTAAGTGGAACCTAGAACAGAAAGACGGTAAAGACCAGCAGGAAATTACGCTACGGCTGAGTATTCTGGGGAACCATGATGAAGTAGCTACCGTTGGTTTCCCTTACTTTGGTGGTATTGAGAACGAAAATTTCAGCAGCGTTGCGTTAGAAGAGGTACTTTATCACCAATTACCGGTTAAGCGTTTAAAGCTGGCTGACGGTACTAGCGCATTGGTTACCTGCGTATATGATTTGATGATGGCGAACTATGGCATCGAACGTGGGTTAGGTGATGATAACTGCGCCACTGATTACAATGACATAAAAGCTTATACGCCAGCCTGGGCAGAGAAGATTACCGGCGTTGGTAGCCAAAATATTATCCGTATCGCCCGCGAGTTTGCCGATAATGCCGACAAGACCCACGGCCGCTCAATGATCATCGTTGGGGCCGGGTTGAACCACTGGTATCACATGGATATGCAGTATCGTGGCCTGATCAATATGCTGATTTTCTGTGGTTGCGTAGGTAAGAGCGGCGGTGGTTGGGCTCACTATGTCGGACAGGAAAAGCTGCGTCCTCAAACGGGTTGGCTTCCTTTGGCGTTTGGCCTTGACTGGCAGCGCCCTCCGCGCCATATGAACACCACTTCATTTATGTATAACCATTCAAGCCAGTGGCGTTATGAAACCCTGTCGGGCGAAGAGCTGCTTTCGCCGATGGCTGATAAAACGCGTTTCTCCGGTAGTCTGATTGATTTTAACGTGCGCGCTGAACGTATGGGATGGCTACCTTCAGCCCCCCAGTTGAATACTAATCCGCTACACATTGCCGAAGCCGCCCGCGCCTTGGGACAAACGCCGGTTGAGTACACTATCGATAGCCTGAAAAACGGTAGCCTGAGCTTTGCCGCGGAAGATCCTGATAATCCGCAGAACTACCCACGAAATCTGTTTATCTGGCGTTCTAATTTACTGGGTTCCTCCGGGAAAGGCCATGAATATATGCTCAAGTACCTGTTGGGCACTGAGCATGGTATTCAGGGGTTAGATCTGGGCCAGCAGGGCGTCGCTAAGCCTGAAGAGGTGCAATGGCATAGTGAGGCAGGAGAGGGCAAGTTAGATCTGGTGGTGACGCTCGACTTCCGTATGTCCAGTACCTGTCTGTATTCCGATATCGTGCTGCCTACCGCTACATGGTATGAAAAAGACGATATGAATACCTCGGATATGCATCCGTTTATTCATCCGCTTTCTGCTGCCGTTGATCCGGCATGGGAATCTAAAAGTGACTGGGATATTTATAAAGGCATTGCGGCTAAATTCTCTGAAGTCGCGGTTGGTCATTTAGGGGTAGAAACCGACGTAGTCACTCTACCTATTCAGCACGATTCGGCGGCCGAACTGGCTCAGCCTTATGGCGTGAAAGAGTGGCATAAAGGTGAGTGTGAACTTATTCCGGGTAAAACGGCCCCACATATTATCGTGGTTGAGCGTGACTATCCAAATACTTACGCACGATTTACCTCATTAGGTCCGTTGATGGACAAACTGGGTAATGGTGGGAAAGGTATCAGTTGGAATACCCAGACTGAAGTCGACTTTCTGAAAAAACTCAATCAGGTACAGCCTGACGGTGCAGCTGCCGGTCGTCCGAAGATTGATACAGCCATTGATGCTGCAGAAGTCGTGCTGTCATTGGCGCCGGAAACCAACGGTCAGGTTGCGGTAAAAGCTTGGGAAGCTCTGGGTCAGATTACCGGGCGAGATCACCGTCATCTGGCATTAAATAAAGAAGATGAGAAGATTCGCTTTCGTGATATTCAGGCCCAGCCGCGCAAAATTATCTCTAGTCCGACTTGGTCTGGCTTAGAGGATGAACATGTCTCTTATAGCGCGGGTTATACCAACGTACATGAACTGATCCCTTGGCGTACCATTTCTGGCCGCCAGCAGCTGTATCAGGACCATGAGTGGATGCGTGCCTTTGGTGAAAGCCTATTGGTGTATCGTCCTCCGATTGATACTCGTACGGTTAAGCCTCTGTTAAACCAGAAACCAAACGGTAATCCGGAAAAGGCGCTGAACTTCCTGACGCCGCACCAAAAATGGGGAATTCACTCAACTTATAGTGACAACTTGTTAATGCTGACGCTGTCTCGTGGTGGTCCGATTGTCTGGATCAGTGAAGATGATGCCAAAGAGCTAGGCATTGAAGATAACGACTGGATTGAAGCATTTAACAGCAATGGTTCTTTGAGTGCCCGTGCGGTTGTCAGTCAGCGAGTACCTGCCGGTATGACCATGATGTATCACGCACAAGAACGGATTATTAATATTCCGGGTTCTGAAATTACCGGTCAGCGCGGTGGCATTCATAACTCAGTTACACGTATCAGCCCTAAGCCGACCCATATGATTGGTGGCTACGCTCAGTTGGCCTATAGCTTTAACTACTACGGAACCGTGGGTTCAAACCGCGATGAATTTGTCGTGGTACGTAAGATGAAGAATATTAAATGGCTGGATGGTGAAGGTTGCGATCAGGTTCAACAGAATGCTAAAGGGGAGAAAGCCAAATGAAAATTCGTTCACAAGTCGGCATGGTGCTGAATCTGGACAAGTGTATCGGCTGTCATACCTGCTCAGTAACCTGTAAAAACGTCTGGACCAGTCGCGAAGGCATGGAATACGCATGGTTTAATAATGTTGAAAGTAAGCCTGGTGTCGGCTATCCCAATGCATGGGAGGATCAGGATAAATGGAAGGGCGGTTGGATTCGTAAAATTAACGGTAAAATTGAGCCAAAGATGGGCGGGCGTATTGGCCTGCTGTCAAAAATTTTTGCCAACCCGCATCAGCCAGTTATTGACGATTATTACGAACCTTTTGATTACGACTACCAGAACTTGCAGCAAGCACCGGAGGGCAAAGCGCAGCCAGTCGCTCGTCCGCGTTCACTGATCAGCGGCCAGCGAATGGATAAAATCGAAGGCAGTGCAAACTGGGAGGATATTTTGGGTGGTGAGTTTGATAAACGCTCAAAAGACCAGAATTTCCAAAATATGCAGAAGGCCATGTACGGTCAGTTCGAAAATACGTTCATGATGTATTTACCGCGACTATGCGAACACTGTTTGAATCCGGCCTGTGTAGCGACCTGTCCGAGCGGAGCTATTTATAAGCGTGATGAAGACGGTATCGTGCTGATCGATCAGGATAAATGCCGCGGTTGGCGCATGTGTATTACCGGTTGCCCATATAAAAAAATCTACTTTAACTGGAAGAGCGGTAAGTCTGAAAAATGCATATTCTGCTATCCGCGAATTGAAAGTGGCATGCCGACTATCTGTTCTGAAACCTGCGTAGGACGCATTCGCTATCTGGGGGTGCTGCTGTACGACGCAGATAAAATTGAACAGGCGGCATCCACTGAGAATGAGAAAGATCTGTATCAGCAACAGCTGGATGTGTTTTTAGATCCCCACGATCCTAAAGTGATTGAACAGGCGTTGAAAGATGGTATTCCGTTGAGCGTTATTGAAGCCGCTAAACAGTCACCGGTGTATAAAATGGCGATGGATTGGAAGCTGGCGTTACCTTTGCATCCGGAATATCGAACCTTGCCGATGGTGTGGTATGTGCCGCCACTGTCACCCATTCAGTCCGCGGCTGATGCCGGTGAACTACCGCATACCGGTATTTTGCCTGATATCGAAAGCCTGCGTATTCCGGTGGAGTATTTGGCGAATTTATTAACGGCTGGGGATACCGGACCGGTGCTGTTGGCATTAAAACGGATGATGGCGATGCGTCATTATAAACGAGCAGAAACGGTAGATGGCCTAAAGGATATCAGCGCGCTGGAAGAGGTCGGGTTAACCGAAGCTCAGGCTCAGGAGATGTACCGCTATCTCGCGATTGCTAACTTTGAAGACCGTTATGTAATCCCATCCAGCCACAGAGAGTTGGCGCGTGAAGCCTTCCCTGAAAGTAAAGGCTGTGGTTTTAGCTTTGGTGATGGCTGCCACGGTAGCGACACCAAGTTCAACCTGTTTAATACTCGTCGCATTGCGTCAATTGACATTACCGCGAAAACTGTGCGGGATACTCAAGAGGGCAAACATCATGATTAGTCTGAAAATCATTGCTTACCTGTTGGAATATCCTGATACGGACCTTTGGCACAACAAAGACGAATTGTTAGAGGCAACTGCGCAGGCAGATGAACTGAGTGAAAATCAACGTTTGATTTTGGCTGACCTGATCCACTGGCGCTGTAAGGGTGATTTGCTAGATGCTCAATCTGAATATAGCTCGCTGTTTGATCGTGGCCGGGCTACCTCTCTGCTGCTGTTTGAGCATGTTCACGGTGAGTCAAGGGATCGTGGCCAGGCGATGGTCGATCTGCTGGACCAATATAAGCAGGCCGGCCTGCTTATCGACAGCCGTGAATTACCCGATCATCTGCCGCTGTTTTTAGAATTTTTATCTACGTTGGATGATCGGTTGGCCCGTAGCTGGCTGTTAGATATTGCGCCTATTCTGGCGTTGCTGGGGGCTCGTTTGCACCAACGTGAAAGCCGATATGCATCACTGTTTGATCTGCTCAGTGAGGTTTCTGGCAGTGAAGCCCGTAGTGAAAATTTGACTAATGTGGTATCCGCTGAATCTCGTGATGATACGCCGCAGGCTCTGGATGCGGTATGGGAGGAAGAGCAGGTGAAGTTTATGGCAACTCAAGAGGGTTGTGGTGATGCGCAACAGGTTGCGCATCAGCGCCGCTTTGCCGGAGCCGTTGCCCCGCAATACTTAAGCGTTGAATCCGCTACTGCGCATACCGTAGGAGGTCGCCCATGAATTTTATTAACTCATTCTTTTTTGATATTTATCCTTATATTGCCGGAGCGGTATTCCTGATCGGCAGTTGGATTCGTTATGACTATGGGCAATATAGCTGGCGTGCAGGTTCCAGCCAAATGTTGGATAAGAAAGGGATGCGGTTGGCATCTAATCTGTTTCATTTAGGCATTTTGGGGATTTTTTCCGGCCATTTCCTTGGCATGCTGACGCCACACTGGATGTATGAATCGTTTTTGTCGGTAGAAGTGAAGCAAAAAATGGCGATGTTAGGAGGTGGTACCTGTGGCGTGATGATGTTAATTGGTGGAGTAATGTTGTTAAAGCGCCGATTGACGAACCCGCGCATCAGAGCAACCACCAGCGGTACCGATATCTTGATTTTGGCACTTTTAGTGGTTCAGGTTTGTCTTGGACTACTGACTATTCCGTTCTCGGCTCAGCATATGGATGGCAGTGAAATGATGAAGCTGGTGGCATGGGCGCAAAGCGTAGTGACTTTTCGCTCCGGTGCAGCAGACCATCTTGAAGGCGTCGCATTTGTTTTTAAATTACATATCGTGCTGGGTATGACGTTGTTCGTACTGTTCCCGTTTAGCCGCTTAGTGCATATCTGGAGCGTGCCGGTGGAGTATTTGACGAGGCGCTACCAGTTAGTCAGAAATCGGCGTTAATCACCAAAGATTTTAGAGGAATTAACAATATTTTTACGATAGAGGATAGTGGATAATAGTTTTTATACTGTTATCTCACTTTCCTGAACTACCAAATGTTAGAGGGTTCGGAAGGAGCCATTTCAGTGTGAATATCAGATAAGCAACCCAACCGATTTTCCTCAGCTCCGGTACTGCTAAGCCGGGGCTTTTTTTATGTTTTAGCCGCAGGTTTTATACAAATGGTAAAACAATGATTAATCCTTTTACTGCCCGCTGGGGGCGCTCCGGCAATTTACTTTGTCACGGTGAATGGAGCATTCGCTATCAGGGACAGCCTTTTATTTTACCGGAGAGCCGACAGGATAAAGATATGGATACTTATGGTATTTATTACGTGGTCGATCCTGACAACGATCTTTTTGCGGAAGGGCTGCAAGAGGATGACTGGATTTTAGACAATGTCGAGTGGCTGGCAGAGTGCTTTGTTGAAAATGGTGTAGAGATTGATGAACAAAATATGCGTTTTTTCTTTAAAGCGATAAATCCGGAGGACTGGCGCTGTGGTAGCTGTGCAGGATGTATGTAATTTATAGGTGATTAAACCCTGCTGTCCCCAATAATTAATGCAAACTGCCACTAATCACTATTGGTACTTAGCTGTTATTTTAATTATTTCATTGGTTACTGTAGTCAGTAACTTAATGGACTTTATTATCTAACTGGGAGATTAATCATGAAGATATGGGCGATTGCGGGCGCTGCTCTGTTTTTATTTGGCTGCGGAACTGATTCTTATAATCAACCTAACTCAACCCGCACACCTAATCCTACCTCCGCCATAGCTTCTGACCGGCCAATTTATCAGGTAGATACTAAAAACGGCGAGTTCAAGCGGGATCGACGGGCAGAACGCATCCGCGATCTGGGGGCTCAGGACGGTTCTACCGATCAGGGTGGGACCTTCGGTTGGTAGACTATCTTCAGGTGTAGATTAGCTCTGGTCTGGCCTACATGAATCAGGCCAAACACATCGGACTGAATATTGATTCTTATGGATAAGAGAATGTGTTTTTAATCGCCGTATTTTAAACGTCTGATGAAATGACGTTAGCCTGCCGACTCAGCCACCGGCGATAGCGTTCGGATATAAACTCGGCGGCAATATGATAGTTTTCCCAGCTGTCTTTAACGTGAAATACGCCGGGTAGAGCTTTAACCAAATAAGTTTGGTAATCCTCAAGATAACTGCCTGTATCGAAATCAAAGTAGCTTTGAGTAAACGCATTTCCTTGTTCTGAGATATCTTGCTCGCTTAGTACTCCATCGAGTCGTTGAAATAGCCGGGATGCGGTGATTTCTCTTCGTTTGAATAGCGCGATATCTTCATCGCAATCATCAGCAAACTCTTCATCCAGTAAATCATTGTCAATGAGCCAGCCCAAATAGAAACCGCTGTGAACATAGGCCTGAATCATATCTAGCCCTTCTTTCTGAACGGATTCGAAGTGGTATTTAGCTTTGTCGTAACTCATTGATGATTCCTTGTCGACGCTGATGTTGGTCTACTTTATATCGCTGACCGATAGGTTAGTGAAGTAGATATTATTTTGGTTGTAAGCTATTACCTGACTGCCTCGAATGTTATATACGTACTGAGTCAGGGATTTTCCTTTCTCGTCGGTAAAAACCAGCTCATCGGTTTTTTTCAGATGCTGATTATTCTTTTTGAAGACGGTGAACTTATCATTGTGGTTATAGCCGCCGCCCATAATGATATAGGGATGACAAATGGCGAAGGCATGGGAGCCACTGATTGGAAGAGGGTAGGTTGTCGGCTGCATATCCTGAAGGTGAACCAGCTTAAAGTCAGAGTAGTAATAAAACCAAAACGATCGACTGCTTTCTGCATTTACCGCATAGCAGTCTAAAATTTCAAACTGGTCGGCCTGCCATAAAATATGACCTTCAAGATCGAACTTTACTAACCCGTATTGGCCCAGCGGTTGGCCCCAGCCGTAGTTGCCAAATACGCCTTCGTCAAAATAGCCGACCCAGACTTCATTACTGGCGGTAACGTTAACCTGTTCAATACCGTCGCCGAGGGTAAAGCGGTTTATTAGCTGCCCGTAATGGTTATATAACGCCGCGTTCTTATCTGGCTTTCCTTCGTTGTAATGACAACGGGCTCCGACTAACAAAATCTGGTCATCACCGACTCGCTGAACGTAGTGAAAGTTAGTTTTTGATTCAACCGCTGGCAGAGTGAATAGTAATTCTCCGCCTTGATAAACCGTAACAAACCAACTGCGTTTATCGGCCTGGGCCGGAACAAACATACCGTCAATACGTTCAGGAATCTGCTCTGCTTCCAGAATCAGAATATCGTCATGGATTCCCCATGAACAGGCAACCATTTCGCCCCGAGATTGATGATTGAGTTTAGACAGCGGTATTTTAATCACGGGCACTATTCCCAGTATTTTGCGTTAGAGCAGGATTCCCGGCAGATACCGGTATTCGGCATATCGCCGAAACGTTCGCGATAAACGTGATATGACAGGTAGCAAATGCCTTCGCATTCGACATCGCTGGTAGCGAGGGAAGGGGTCGTATTTACCGTATCGTAGTAGGCTTGTCCCATTCCGACGATAAACCCGCGGGCGTAGAGGAAGCCATCGTCAGAACCATCGGTATATTGATGAATTTCAGCACGATCTATATCGTACAGCTTTCGTTCTAAAATGTTATCGAACAGCGCCAGATCTTGTTGTGAAAGCTGATTAAGCCTCTCCCTCAACGCGGGGATCGTTTTTCCTTCCAGAATATCGGCCAGTGGCCAGATATCATCTTCATCAATAGAGCCGTCGGTCAACTGGGCTCGTTGATTTCCCTGAGGGCCTGCCGCTTTCCATGCCTGTTCAATTAACTGCCAGAATGCTTGGTCATTCATATGCCAGTCCTTCAATTTGATTATTGATAAAAAACAGCATAGTAATACCTGATTCTTATTGGGAAATACAGATGGAATACGGGCAGCACCCATTGTGGTATTAATATGGGTAAAATAAGGCGGCAAAGGTGCAGGTCTATTTCGACTAACAACGGATGTTGGATAAGTTAATCAATAAACGGTCGCTATCAGAGGTGACCGTCTATTGAATAAAAGCTAGGCTGACGGCGTTTGATATCCGGTAAGAAAGCATCTGACAGACAATTCTACATGCTGCTTTATCACTGCTTTAGATGGGATTTTCATGCCAAGCAGGGCTTCTTTGTAGATTCTGCCCTGCAATAAACTGAGCAAATGGTCGCAGGCAGTTTGAGGATCGCTGGGCAATAATTTCCCCTGGTCCATATTGGATTTGAGGTATTCAATGAGATAGTTGGATACTCGATGAGGTCCTTGAGCCAGAAAAAATTCAGCCAGTTCCTTGTCGTTAATCGACTCCGCAATGATAATCCGGTATACATGCACTAATTTAGGGGAGAGCGTAGTATTGAGAAAATTTAAGCCAAAGCGCAGTAACTGCTGTTCTAAATCGCTATTTTTATCGTATTGAAAGTTAAATATTTGTTCGACGGATTCTATGCAGTGGCCCACTACGGCGAAAAGCAATCCGCGCTTATCACCAAAGTAACTATAGATGGTTTGTTTTGATCCCCCGCAACGCTCAATGACTTGATCTAAATTTGTGTGAGCGAATCCTTGCTCCAAAAAAAGTTGAGTAGCAGCCTCAATGATTTTCTGTTGCTTTAGTCTTGTTGATGGGCGCATATCCGTACCTCGCTGGTTTGAACACATTAGAACAGTTCTATTAGCGAGTTGCAATTTCTCTTATTTGGTTGATAAATAGAAGTTAAATCTAGGTTATAAAAATTAATGCTGAGAAATAATAAACTGAACGGTACAGTACAATTGATGGCCGTTTAATCGCTTATTATTAATAGGGAATTAGGATTTTAACTACTGGCTCTATCGGTAAGGTATGGCAAAGAAAAATAGCGGAAGGATTAACAATTCACCAATATGGCTATTGTTAATCCGCCCTCAGGTTTAAGCCTGTTGTTTAAATTTAGCTAAGTATTGCGGCTGGAAGATACACATACGGATAGTATCGCGATATTCCCCATTGATAAAAAACTCATGTTTTAACGTGCCTTCGATTTCAAACCCCAATTTGGTGTAGATATGAATGGCTTTTTCATTCTCTTTATCAACGATCAAATAGAGCTTATTCAGATTCAGAACTGAGAATCCGTACTCCATTGCTGATTTGGCCGCCGAGCTGGCGTAGCCTTTTCCCTGATGGGCAGGGTCAATAATAATCTGAAATTCAGCCCGGCGGTGGATATGGTTTATCTCCACTAGTTCAACGAGTCCAACCCGCGCACCCTGACCTTCAATAATAAAACGCCGCTCGCTTTGATCGTGGATATGCTTGTTATATAAATCGGAAAGTTCGACAAAAGCCTCATACGGCTCTTCAAACCAATAGCGCATCACGCTGGCGTTATTATCTAATTGATGGACAAATCTTAAGTCTTCGCGTTCAAGCGGACGAAGCCTGACGCTGGTGGTGCCCGGCATGGGAAACTCCTGATAGTTAAATAAAATGGATAAATAAATGCAATTTGCGATTGCAGAACCTACTTATAGCTTAGATATACTCCGGTAAATTAGGCAAGGCCTATCTGAAATTAGACAGGCGCATTCTTGGCCTGAATCGTCGGTACTATAGGAAGGATTGAACTCTGGTAAAAGAGAATCGGGGCGATAAACAGGCCCCGTAGAAACGGAAGTTCGTTTACTTAGCGGTATATCCTTGAGCGGGTAAAACTCGATCATCCATCCATGCCTTACCCTCTCGCATTGCGAGGCGGCCGTTAACAAACCAGCTTACGACCAGCGGATAAATCCGATGCTCTTCAACCTGAACCCGGCCAATAATATCGGCTTCAGTATCGCCAGCTGAGAGGGGGATTTTTGCCTGCAGGATAATTGGTCCACCGTCCAGCTCTTCGGTAACAAAGTGGACCGTAGTTCCATGTTCTTGATCGCCATTGGCTAACGCCTGGCTGTGCGTATGGAGTCCTGGGTATTTAGGTAACAGGGAAGGGTGGATATTCAGTAGCTTGCCGCTATATCGGTTGACGAATGCCGGACTAAGAATGCGCATATAGCCAGCCAATACAATCAGATCCGGCTGATAGTGGTCAATTCGGTCGGCTAGCGCAATATCGTAAGCGGTACGATCGGCAAAACCTTTGGGTTCTGCCACTTCAGTCGCAATGCCAGCCTGTTGCGCACGGGTTAAACCGTACGCGTCAGATACATTGCTAAATACAGCGCGAATAGTGCCGTTAATTGCCCCGCTTTGGCAGGCGTCAATAATTGCCTGAAGATTGGAGCCGCTACCGGAAATCAGCACAACAATATTTTTCATTAGCGGATAACCACCTGCTCATCAGAAGACGATGCGCTAATTTTGCCGATTTTCCATGCCACTTCTCCGGTGGCGTTTAGCTGAGCAATCGCGTTGTCGGCATTTTCTGCCGGCAGTGCGATAATCATGCCTACGCCACAGTTAAAGGTACGATACATTTCATAGCGGCTAACGTTACCTGCCTGCTGCAGCCAGTTAAAGACGTCCGGCCATTTCCAACTGGATTCATCAATGTCAGCCTGAGTAGCCTGAGGTAGTACGCGCGGGATATTTTCCCAGAAGCCACCGCCGGTAATATGAGCAATGGCATGTACTTCGATGTTCTCAAGCAACTGTAAGATAGATTTCACGTAGATCTTCGTGGGGGCCAACAGGTGGTCGGCTAATGGCTTACCGGCCAGTTGGGTGGTCAGCGGATCGGTTTTGCTGACGTCCAGAATTTTGCGTACTAATGAATAACCGTTGGAGTGCGGGCCGCTGGCGGCAAGGGCGATCAGCACATCACCTTCACCGACTTTACTGCCGTCGATAATTTCTGATTTTTCTACCACGCCGACGCAGAAACCGGCTACGTCATAATCATCACCGTGATACATTCCCGGCATTTCAGCCGTTTCGCCACCAACCAGTGCGCAGCCTGACTGTTTACAACCTTCGGCAATACCGGTAATTACGCTGGCGGCAGTATCTACATCCAGCTTTCCGGTTGCGTAATAATCTAAAAAGAACAGCGGCTCAGCGCCCTGAACGATCAGGTCGTTGACGCACATCGCCACCAAATCGATACCAATAGTATCGTGGCGCTTTAAATCCATGGCTAAACGTAGCTTAGTTCCTACACCGTCGGTACCGGAGACTAAAATAGGCTCGCGATATTTTTGTGGCAGGGCGCAGAGTGCTCCAAATCCACCGAGTCCACCCATAACTTCCGGACGGCGGGTTTGCTTTACAACACCTTTGATTCGATCGACTAAAGCATTACCGGCATCAATATCAACGCCAGCGTCTTTGTAGCTTAGAGAGGTTTTATCGGTCACTGCGGGTTCCCCGTGGGTAGGTAATTTTAGCCAGAAACGCGCTAATTCTATCAGTCATAGCAAACGTTTGCCTAGGGTTATTTATTTACAAAAACGTTATTCACAAAAACTAAAGCACATAGATTAATCGTCGGTATATCAGCCGAATAGTTTCGGGCGACAAAGGGGTTATTGGATATTTTCAATTACGGCGTAGGCCCCTTTAACAACCTTAGCCATACGATCATAATCTAACTGGCCCCAAGTATCCCCGTTGTATTTATGATAGTTGTGATTACGGTAAAAGGATGTGTCAGTGATCATGACAGCCGGAATATCAAAATTCCAATAGTGATAGTGATCTGAGTAATCAATGCCTTGAACGATGGCCGGACCATTGAGGGAATAGACTTGAAGATCGCTGGCACCCATCATCAAACTTTTAACCTGAGCGGTTATTTGGCGATTATCCATATTGCTGACAACGGAAATAAAATCACCTTTGTCGCTGTATAAACGTTTCATCATATTAAGAGGGAAGCTCTGAGAGTCGGGCTCATCGCTGAAATAGCCGATCATCTCCAGCGACATCATTAGCTTTACCGCTTGGCCTGACTCGGCTAATTTGCCTGCATGGTAAGCGCTCCCCATACTATCAGTGCCGAAAAACGGCGGCTCTTCAAGACTATAGGCCACCAGTTCGACCGGGCGGGTTGGCGGGTTCTGTTTTAATAATCGAGCCAGTTCCAATATGCCTGCAACGCCGCTGGCATTATCGTCTGCCCCCTGAGTCAGGCCGTAAGAATCGTAATGAGCGCCAACAACGATTAACTCTCCCTTTTCAGGGCCAAAACGGGCGATGATATTGCGGTAATAATTATCTCTGACCAGAAACGGTTGTTCTGTGACTCTGGTCGAATAGGATTCAAACTGATGTTTAATATAGTCAGCGGTGTTATTTAGGTTATCTAAATGGGTGTAATCCCGTGGGTGGTAGGTCTCAGATAATTGTTTAACGTGTGCCATGAGTTGCTGTGCGGAGACTTCTGGGGGAGTGCTAGGTATGGCTTCAACGGAAGACTGGGTAAATAGACTACAGGACGTTATGACGACTGTTGTGGCGATTAATCCGGCACCGACGATACAGCGAAGAATATTTCTTATTTTAATCATCATTGGCATATACCAACCTCCTTATGGCACTACATTCCATTATCCGTTCTGATTTATCACCTTAGGGTATACATGAATGTAATTCAATTCGCATCATAAGATGATTGGCGAATAAAACGCCTTAGCTAACATTATTCGAATGATCTATAGCCTATTATGATCTTAATCATGCATTTCTTTGCCACGCTACCCTCAATATCAGGTATAATTTGCCGATTTTTTTGAGAACAGTGCGCCATTTTGCGATATGGGGAGAATAAATAAATGAAGATAGTTGTAGTTAAACACCCGCTGGTTAAGCATAAGATTGGCCTGATGCGCGAAGAGGATATCAGCACTAAACGTTTCCGTGAATTAGCCTCTGAAGTGGGTAGTTTGCTGACTTATGAAGCAACGGCCGATTTAGAAACTGAAAGAGTAACCATCAACGGCTGGAACGGCCCGGTCGAAATTGACCAAATTAAAGGTAAGAAAATTACGGTTGTTCCTATCCTGCGTGCAGGCTTAGGCATGATGGAAGGCGTTTTGGAACATGTTCCAAGTGCCCGTATCAGCGTAGTAGGTATCTATCGTGATGAAGAAACCCTACAGCCTGTGCCATACTTCCAAAAGTTAGTTTCCAATATCGAAGAGCGTATGGCGTTGGTGGTTGACCCAATGTTGGCAACCGGTGGCTCAATGATTGCGACCATAGATTTACTGAAAAAAGCCGGCTGTCACTCAATTAAAGTGCTGGTACTGGTTGCCGCACCTGAAGGCGTTGCTGCATTAGAAAAAGCCCATCCGGACGTTGAGTTATATACTGCTTCTATCGATGAAGGGCTGAACGATAAAGGCTATATTATCCCCGGGCTGGGCGACGCCGGTGATAAGATTTTTGGGACTAAATAATCCTTAAGATTATCGACCTATATCCGAATAGTTAACGATAAAACTTAAATTATCCGGATGTTAAACAGGGACGTTATAACTCGATACTATTGTTGGTGACGTTATGGCTGCGTTCATTAGTCACCATCGATAAATGCACAGTCTGGCCGTTATAACTGGTCGTTACAAAAATAGGTGTTCCGTATGTCACGTTACCATTATTTTTTAGCTGCGGTATTTTCTCTGTCTATGTCTGCTCCGGTCTGGAGTAGTGAAGCACCGGTAAGTAATGCTAATAGCAATGCCAATAGCCGTGAAGTAGCCAGCGCGCTTGGCGGCATCCAAAATAAAACGTTTTCTCTTTCTGAAGCGCCAGTATTAAAGGTGGCCTCTTTCAATATGGCTGCCGGTAAAGTCAGCAATATGACCGAGATTGCCAAAGCAATTAAAGCGATGAATGTCGATATCGTTGCTTTGCAAGAGGTTGATAAACTGACTGCCCGCAGCGGCAAAGTCGATCAGTTAGCTGAGTTGATGAAGCTAACCGGTATGTACGGTGCTTTTGGCCGGGCAATTGATTTTGACGGCGGTGAGTATGGCGTTGCTTTTTTATCTAAGCATCCGATTAAAGATCCGGTGATTTATCCGCTGCCTTCTGGCCAGCGTGAACAGCGTATTGCTTTTACCGCTAAAGTAGACGTTCCGGGTTTTGCCGCACCAATTACAGTGATTAATGCCCACTTAGATACTAAAGAAGACCCGACAATGCGCCTGGAGCAAGTCAGGGAGCTTAACGATCGTACCATCGAAATTCGCGGCATTAAGCTGCTGTTTGGTGATATGAACGACGTGCCTAAGAGTGTGACCTGGCAAGAGCTGACCCGTTACTGGAATGATATCCAGCCGGAGAATAAAGACGGCCGTAGCTGGCCTGCTGAAAATGCCGAGATAAAAGTAGACTATATTTTTACCGGTAATGCTCAACGCTGGCACTTGGATAATCTGACCATCCCGAATACCACGGGTGAATGGCAAGGCATCAACTGGCCTGCCGTCAGCGATCATCTCCCCTTAGTGGCTGAGCTAAGGATGATTGAACAATAGAATATAAAATGGGCGACTGGATCGTCCATTTTTATGACCGTTGGTTAGCAAATTTTTCAGCTAACCAACCAATTAACAGCAGTAACAAGATAAATATAATAAGTACGTTGTAGTAGGCAAGGCGTTCCGGAGCTGGTTATCTCAAGCCCGGATAAGACACTATCATCACTCAAAACTAGAGGTTTATTCTATGCAACAGCCGTCAATGACCGGCGCGCAGCCCCCTGCCTGGCAAAATATTCTGGTAGGTGCACAGATGTTGTTTGTCGCATTTGGTGCGTTAGTACTGGTACCGCTGATCACTGGATTAGATACAAACGTGGCACTGTTTACCGCCGGTTTCGGAACGCTACTGTTCCAGCTGTGTACTAAAGGTAAAGTGCCGGTCTTTTTAGCCTCTTCTTTCGCGTTTATCGTTCCGATTCATTATGGGGTTCAGACTTGGGGAATTCCGGCCACAATGGGCGGTCTGCTGGCTGCCGGTGTGATGTATATGATTTTCGGCGGGCTGATTAAGCTGCGTGGTTCAAGAGTTATTGAAGTGTTACTGCCGCCGGTGGTTACCGGACCGATGATTGCTATCATCGGCCTGACGCTGGCCCCGGCCGCAGTGAATATGGCGTTGGGTAAAAGCGGGGATGGCGGTTCTGTTATTGTAGATAACTACAGTACAGCGCTGTTTATTTCCATGTTATCTCTGCTAACGACGTTATTGGTTGCGGTATGGGCCAAAGGGATATTCCGCCTGATTCCGATTCTGTCTGGTATCGTGGTGGGCTACCTGACTGCACTGGGGATGGGATTAGTTAATTTTCAGCCGGTGCTCGATGCGCCTTGGTTTGCCGTACCTAATTTTACTACCCCTGAGTTTCACTGGCAGGCCATTCTGTTTATGTTGCCGGTAGTTATCGCCCCGACCATTGAGCACGTTGGCGATATTATGGCAATCAGTTCAGTAACCGGTAAAGATTATGCCAAAGACCCTGGTTTGCACCGCACGCTGGGCGGCGACGGGCTGGCAACCTCGGCTGCGGCCATGCTGGGTGGACCGCCTTGTATTACCTATGCTGAAGTTATTGGTGCGGTAACCCTGACGCGTAACTTTAACCCGATGGTGATGACCTTTGCCGCCTGCTGGGCTGTCTTTATGTCCTTCATTGGTAAAATTGGTGCTTTCCTGAATACCATTCCTTCCGTGGTGATGGGCGGTATTATGGTGCTGCTATTTGGTTCGATTGCTGCGGTTGGTATCAATATTCTGGTTAAGAATAAGGTTGACCTGTCGGTTGCGCGTAACCTGTGCATCGTATCTATCGTTTTGGTTTTTGGTATCGGCGGAATGGTATTTAACTTCGGTGAATACTCTCTGCAAGGTATCAGCCTGTGTGGTGTCATTGCCATCGTACTGAATCTGATTCTGCCAAAAGCTCCGCCACATGAGCCAAGCAGTTCAGCACATTGATCCCTTAACCGGCAGCACTGTGTGTTGCCGGTTCTCCGAAGGATCCCTCTGTGATAAACTGATCCGGTTTTCCGATCTTTTAGGTTTGAGGTGTTTCTGAATACATCGACGCAGCTATCATTTCCTCTTTATCTTTCTGATGATGAGACTTTTGCCAGCTTTTATCCCGGCGAAAATGCGTCGTTGCTTGCGGCTGTTCATTCGGCTCTGGAGCAGGAACACAGTACCTATATCTATTTTTGGTCCGGCGATGCCGGAGGCCGAAGCCATCTGTTACATGCAGCCTGTGCTGAGTTATCGCAAAAGGGAATGGCCGTGGGCTATGTTCCTTTAGATAAGCGCGCCTATTTTGTACCGGAAGTATTAGATGGAATGGAACAGCTGGCCCTGGTGTGTATCGATAATATCGAATGCATTGCCGGTGACGAAGAGTGGGAAATGGCGATTTTCAACCTGTATAACCGCATTTTGGAAACCGGATTTACCCGGCTATTTATCAGCGGCGATCGCCCGCCTCGTCAGATTGATCTGTCATTACCGGATCTGGCTTCCCGCCTTGACTGGGGGCAGATTTATAAGCTTCAGCCACTGTCAGATGACGATAAACTTCAGGCGTTGATTCTGCGGGCTAAGCTGCGTGGTTTTGAGCTTCCTGAGGACGTAGGGCGTTTTTTACTTAAACGTTTAGATCGGGATATGCGTACGCTGTTTGCTACGCTGGATCATCTGGACAGCGCCTCAATTACCGCACAGCGTAAGCTGACGATCCCGTTTGTGAAAGAGGCTTTGGCGCTTTAATTTCAGACTCAATATTGACCTTTCCGTTTATCTTCCTGTTTATCTTTTTAGGCCACTCATATTCTGTTCGTTAAGGTTGATAGCGCTGGTAATCAACGTCAGCCATACCCATCGAGCGATAGCTGATATTCATTATCAGGTTATCTTCAACCGATACGATAGTATAGGGATGATTGCCGTTAGCTTTTCTCATTTTTTTATATAACGGCTTGTAATAATTAGACGTTTGCCCTCGGGGATCATATTTCAGCCTCAAAAAGAATACCGGGTAGCTTTTATCATTACACAGTTTAATCTGCAGAATTTCACTGCTCGGGTTGGTCAGCACTTTTCGCGTCGGATGTTGCCAGTTTTGCATATCGACATCCTGGCAGTTGTGAGCAATTTGAGTAAACAGGCGGGTTTGTTCTAATTTAGGGAGAGGGTCATTAGCCTGCACCGGAAACGCTGTGCTCAGGCTGACCAGCAACAATGAGCTCCATAAGAGCGGAGCAACATGCTTGTAATTCATTCTGTATGTCCTTATTTATTTTATATCCGTCATGCTTCAAGTTGCATTTTTACTAGTCACGTTGGTTCAGCCGAATCACTTACTTGAGTAGGCTCATCGGGACTGACTCTCTTGCTGTCGCAATGCAACTCGAATTATTTTAGATATATCCTGCTTGATATAAATCCATTTTATATCAATCGAATAGCCTTTATCAGGTTTCTGGTTTATACCCAACGTGTAGCAAATGTTACCACTATTTCATTGCCTTCGGCCAGTATCGATTCGGTTGGCGTTGTGCCGGCGGGTTAATGCCGGCACCCAAGATACTTAAAGAATTTCAAGCACCTGCTCAGGCGGGCGGCCTAAACGGGCCTGATGACCAACGATAACGATCGGGCGTTCTATCAGCTTTGGATTGCTGACCATTGCCGCGATAAGCTGCTCTTCGGATGCATCAGCCAGATTTAACTGTTTGTAGAGATCTTCTTTTGTACGCATAAGCTGGCGAGCAGAATCAAAGCCAAGCTGTTTTAGCAGCGTTTTAATTGCCGCGTGATCCGGTGGCGTTTCCAGATAAAGCACAACCTGTGGCTGAATGCCCTGAGCTTCAACCAGGGCCAGGGTTTCCCGGCTTTTAGAACAGCGAGGATTATGATAAATGGTGACACTCTTGGTCATGTAAGGCACTCCTGCTTAAGACTTGTCAAATTGTTTGAATCGTTGTTGTAGTTGGCGTAGCTGATCGATTCTGGCGTCGTAGCGGGCCTGTTCTAAACTGCCTACTTTGGAGGCTGAACTGGCGGCTGCCAGCATGCTGATAGATTGATCTAACCGCCCAACTAACGCCATGCTTTCAGCCCGGGCTGATAGCTCTTCCGCCCGTTTGCCTTGGTCCGCTGAGGCTTTGGTTAACAGGTCCCAGCCGTTTGGATCTTCAGGGTTCGCGTAGGTATAGCGATACAGCAGTTTAGCAGCCTGTGCCGGCTGGCGACCTTCAAGATAGGCATTGGCCAAATTTAACTGCAACACCGGATTAGATGGCTGACTCTTAATCGCCTGCTCGAGGCGCTTGATGGCTTCAGGCGCTCGGTTTTGTTCAAGATCGATATCGGTGATTAAATCCAAAAACCACGGATTATTGGGCTGCTGGGCTAAGATTGGTTGTATTAACGAGCGAGCCTGATCGTACTGCTTGGCTTTATAGCTGATGATAGCCCGACCATAGCGCGCTGCCAGCTGTTCGCGGGCGCTGCCCTGAGCGTAGCTGTCCAGCATATGGCTATCCAAGCCACCAAGGCCGCCATACATACCAAGTACCCGGAACTTAGCAAATAAATAATCTTGCGAAGAAGGGATATCTTTATGGCCCATTTGGTTAGCCCGGCCGCGGGTGTCAGACATCCGGCTATCGGGCATTGGGTGGGTCAGTAACATTTCTGGCGGTTTACTGGCGTAACGATATTTATCGGCCAGTTTCTGCATAAAGTCAGGCATACCCATAGGGTCAAAGCCTGAACGTTGAAGGACTTTAATACCGATACGGTCAGCTTCTTGCTCATTAGCCTGAGTAAAACTGATCATTCCTTGCTGAGTACCGGCCAGCGTGGTGCTTAGCGCCGCCATACCCGCCTGAGGGTTAGCCATAGCGATAAGAATAGAGCCTAAGGCTCCCACCCAAGTCAGCGGCGCATTACGCTGCTGCTCTTCCATCGCTCTGGCTAAGTGGCGCTGAGTCACGTGAGATATTTCATGGGCCATAACCGAAGCCAACTGGCTTTCGTTGTCAGTTTCACGCAGCAGCGATGAATGCAGTACTACGTTTCCGCCGAAGAAGGCGAAGGCGTTTATTTCGTCATTTTGAATCAGATAGAAATGGAAGGGGGTACGCACGGTATCGGCATTAGAAACCAGTTTCTGCCCCAGCCCGTTAATATAAGACATCAACAGTGGGTCATAGATCAACGGGGCGCCGGCGCGTAACTGACGCACATAAAAGTCACCCATCAACAGTTCCTGATTGATGGTTAAAGTCCCTCCGGCCGTGGTGCCGATATCGGGTAAATCTGTTGTTGTATCAGCGGTAACCACAGGGATTGCCATAGGAAATAGTAACGTGCTGCCCAAAAGGGTAACGAGCAAAGATTTACGTAGGCTGGTGGACATAGTGGTATAGGTTCCAGAAGTTAGTATTTAACTTTTACACCTTCCGTATGAAGTTGATTTCCATAATACGGTTTTTTACAGCAACAGCGGATCGCTCATGGAGATGATTCACCGTTAGCTTTGGTGTAACTATTTGATGTAAATGTGCTATTTTATAAAATCTTTATTCCAGACTAAATCATGTTATGACCTGAAATGTTATCGTTACAGGGCATGTTTATTGCTATTATAGCGAGTGTTCTGATTTACAACCGTCCTGAGCTGAAGATTAACAATAAATTATTATTGTTATGTTGTATATGTATCGGATTATCAACGGATGGTTTTCCTGATGAGTCCGGTTTAACACACTTTAAACATAGACAATAATTATTAGGTTTTGTCCCGTTTATTTTGCTCTTCCTATAGGTTTTTTCTGAATCTATATGAAGCGCTGAATAGAGATTCTGTTGCTTAGCTGATTGATTCCGGAGGTTGTATATGCTGGATATGTTGTTACGTTGGTATCGCCGACGTTTCACCGATCCCCAGGCTGTTGCTCTACTGATTATTTTAGTGGTTGGCTTTGGTGTTATCTATTTTTTCCATAATATTCTGGCACCGCTATTGGTCGCGCTGGTGCTGGCCTACTTGCTTGAGTGGCCGACGTCTAAGCTACAAAGTACGGGGTTATCCCGCGGGCTGGCCGTTGGTGGCGTTCTGATTATGTTCGGGGGCATTACGGCGCTGGCGGCATTAGTCGTTATGCCAGCGGCATGGCAGCAGGGGGTTAATTTATTAACCGACTTGCCCAAAATGCTCAATCAGTTTCACGATTTTGCTGCAACGCTCCCGGCTCGCTATCCGGCCTTAATGGATGCGGGTATTGTCGACCTGATGGCTGAAAACTTGCGTACCCGAATGATGGGCTTTGCCGAGTCAGTGGTTAAATATTCAATGGCGTCGCTGGTAGGGCTATTTACGCTGGCCATTTATCTGATTTTAGTCCCGCTAATGGTGTTCTTTTTACTCAAAGACAAGAAGCAGATGATTTATGCCTTCCGTCGCATCCTGCCGCGTAACCGCGGTTTGGCCGGTAAGGTATGGATCGAGATGAATCAGCAAATCACTAACTATATCCGTGGCAAAGTGGTTGAGATTGTCATCGTTGGTGTCGCAACCTATCTGGTTTTTTGGGCGATGGATCTGCGTTATTCCCTACTGCTGGCGGTTTTGGTGGGTATTTCGGTTGTTATACCTTATATCGGCGCGGTGATTGTGACGATCCCGGTGTTTATCGTTGCTCTGTTTCAGTGGGGTGTTGGACCTGACTTCTGGACGCTGTTTATGGCCTATCTGGTGGTTCAGGGGCTGGACAGCAATATATTAGTGCCGTTCCTGTTCTCTGAGGCGGTTAATCTTCATCCTCTGGTGATCATTTTATCGGTGGTCATTTTTGGCGGATTATGGGGTTTTTGGGGGGTGTTCTTTGCTATCCCGCTGGCAACCTTAGTTAAGGCGGTTATTCATGTCTGGCCTGATGATTTGATCGCCGAAAATTTAGATTAAAGAAGATATCAAAGCCATAATATGGTGAGCTAAAAAGAGGGGCTATCCGTTGAGATAGCCCCTCTTTTATCATAAATGGGGAGTTAGTTTTTGCCGTTTAAATAATCTAAAACGATTTCGTGGTGGTTATTGGTTTTGAAGTCATCGAAGACTTTCTCAACTTTACCGTCAGTACCAATTAAGAAACTAATGCGGTGAATGCCGTCATAGGTTTTTCCCATAAAGGTTTTTTCACCCCAAACGCCGAACAGCTCACAGACTTTATGTTCTTCATCAGACAATAACGTAAAGTTCAGCAGGTCGCGTTCAACGAAACGGGATAGTTTCTCTGGTTTATCAGTACTTACGCCCAAAACTTCGACGCCCAGCTTTTTAAGCTCGTCCATATTATCCCGTAGTCCACAGGCTTGTACGGTACAGCCCGGGGTCATTGCTTTAGGATAAAAATAGACAAGAACTCTCTGCCCTTGAAAGTCAGTGAGACTAATATCTTCACCATCTTGATCCGGGAGTGTAAATTCTGGGGCGGTATCACCGGCTTTTAATGGATTTATCACTAGTTTCCGTCCTTTTCTTCATGCTGTGGATTGATAACGATAGTAATACTGCCTTGTGCATTGAGTTCTGTACAGAGGCAATGAAAATCTTGTTCAACAATCTTTTGTGAGCCCGTAAGCGCACTGTGTAATGTCATCTCAATATAGAGTGTCGGATCTTTAGTTATTTCGCAAATACTGGTTTTTGACGTTAGCTCCGCAATGCTGGTTTCTTCTGCATCAAATAAGTTAGTAAAGCGTTCAATTAAGTGAGGTGAATCTTTTACCTCTACTTTGACCCACATGGTAACTGGCATAGGAGGGCGTTCGTGTTGAGTTGTGCGCTTCATCACAATAAGAAGATCTAACTCCACACCCTTCTGCGGCAGCGTTGATTCTAATAGCATCATCGCGCTCCAGCCACCGGACAGCAACATAATAAAAGTAAATTCTTCACCTAACAGCGCCAGACGGCTATCCTCAATATTACAGCCGCAGCTACTAACATGTCGGGTAATAGTATTAACAATACCGGGACGGTCAGTACCCAATGCGGTAATGACAAGGTAATATTCAGATTGCTGGGGCACGTTATACTTCCTGCCTAAAAAAGGTGATACATATGGTAAACATAAAAAAATCACCCAGACAAGCAGTTAGAGTGATGTTGTTGCTTGCTTTTCTCTATTGGTCAAAAGTACCATGGTTAACATATCTATAAAGGGGAATGGCTTATGTTTACGGGTAGTATGGTTGCGCTGGTTACGCCGATGGATGCAAATGGTACTGTCGATCGCGCCAGTTTAAAAAAACTGATTGATTATCATGTGGCTAGCGGCACCGCCGCAATAGTTTCCGTAGGTACTACCGGAGAGTCAGCCACCTTAAATCACAATGAACACGTGGATGTTGTAAAGTTAACGCTGGATTTAGCGGATGGACGGATTCCGATTATTGCCGGGACCGGTGCGAATGCGACGGCTGAAGCTATTTTACTGACTCAACATTTTAATGATACTGGCGTAGTTGGCTGTTTGTCAGTTACACCGTATTATAATAAGCCAATGCAGGAAGGGCTTTATCAGCACTTTAAAGCAATTGCTGAACATACTGATTTACCACAAATTTTATATAATGTACCGGGTCGCACGGGTTGCGATATGTTACCTGAAACCGTAGCGCGGCTGGCTAAAGTTCCTAATATCGTGGCATTAAAAGATGCAACGGGTAATTTAAGCCGGGTTAGTCAGACTCAGGCGCTGGTTGGTAACGACTTTAAATTACTCAGCGGCGACGATGCGACTTCATTAGAATTTATGCAATTAGGCGGTCACGGAGTTATTTCCGTTACGGCAAATATTGCAGCCAAAGAAATTGCTCAACTATGTGAATTAGCGGCTCAAGGAAACTTTACTGAGGCGCGTTGTCTTAATGAACGACTAATGCCGTTGCATTATAAACTGTTCGTTGAGTCAAACCCTATTCCGGTTAAATGGGCATGTCATCGTTTAGGCCTTATCGCCGGCGATACCATGCGATTACCTATGACACCGCTGGCAGAATCTGCCCGTCCGGTTGTTGAACAGGCGTTAAAGTCTGCGGGTTTGCTATAAATTTTAGGAAGATTTAATGGTTCATTCATTACAGAAAATAGTAGGTGTCTCACTGGTCATGCTTGTGGCTGCGTGTTCTAACGATCAGACATACAAACATCAGGTGAGTGGCAATGAAGACTATTTGAAAGCCCCTGAGCTAAAAGAGCTACATGCACCGACTGGGATGATCTTACCGCTTCAGAATGGTGAATATGCTTTAAGAAACGTCGCAGTAAAAGAGGGTAAAGTAGGCTTGGCATTGGATATTCGTCCTCCTGCTCAACCTCTGGCCTTAATGACGGGTTCACGAGTGCAATATAGTAATAACGTTGCCTCTCTGGCATTAGAAAATAACGCTCAAAATCAGGCGCTGTGGTCACAAGTGATAGCGGCTATGGGGCAGAAGAACTATAAGATTGCCGACCGTCAGGATGCTAACCAGACGCTGACAACCGACTGGATTAACTGGACTCGTGAAGATGAAAATGCGCCGCATCAGGCTCGTTATCAAATCAGCGTTCAATCACAGGGTTATCAAAACGTCCTTATGGTCAAAGTGCTGGAGCTGAAAACGGGCGACCAAAATATTAATGACCCGGCCAGCATTCAACGCTATAGCATCAGCATGCTGAACAGTATTATTGAATCTTTAGATAAAACTCAGCGCGATCTGGACGCCAGCCGTTTAGCTCAAACCACAGGCAGCATTATTCTGCAGGGTGGACGTGATGATACCGGTCTTCCGGTGGTGATTGTCCGCGCGCCTTATAACGTGGTTTGGGAACGTTTACCGGACGTGCTAGAAAGCATTGGCATGAAGATTGACGATCGTAACCGTCCTCAGGGTTTGATCACCATGAGCTTTAAATCTTCCTCCAGCAACTGGTCTGCACTCAACGTGGCCGATCCTGAGCTGAAGAATGGCGATTACAAACTGCAAGTGGGCGACTTAGATAACCGCAGCAGCTTGCAATTTATCGATGCCAAAGGACAGGTTCTAAAAGAATCGGAAAACAACGCTCTGGTTGCAGTATTGCAGTCTGCGTTTAACCGGAGTATGACCAAATAATTAAAAGGGGCTTAAGGCCCCTTTATATTTTCTACTGTTATACCCGTGATGCTTCAAGCTGTAGGTGCGTAGGCGGTGTCCGTTCATTTGCCTCCTTCCTGCAATTCGGATTATTCCGGGTATAGGTAAGAATCCTTCAACTTGAAATCAACGGAGAAAACTGAAGATGCAAAAGTTAGCCGAACTTTATCGTGGTAAGGCAAAAACAGTTTATACAACCGAGAATCCGGACCTGCTAATTCTGGAATTCCGTAATGATACGTCGGCGCTTGATGGTCAACGTATTGAGCAATTTGATCGTAAGGGAATGGTCAACAATAAGTTTAACCATTTCATTATGACTAAGCTGGAAGAAGCCGGTATTCCAACGCAGATGGAACGCCTGCTGTCAGATACTGAAGTGCTGGTTAAAAAGTTAGATATGGTACCGGTTGAATGTGTTATCCGTAACCGTGCAGCAGGTTCATTAGTTCGTCGTTTAGGCATTGAAGAAGGGCTGGTATTAAATCCACCGTTATTCGATCTGTTTTTAAAGAATGACGAGATGCACGACCCGATGATTAACGAATCTTACTGCCACACCTTTGGTTGGGTCAGCGATGCTAATCTGGCTCGTATGAAAGAGCTGAGTTATAAAGCCAATCAGGTTCTGAGCAAATTATTTGATGACGCCGGACTGATTCTGGTGGATTTCAAGCTTGAGTTTGGCCTGTTTAAGGGCGAAGTGGTATTAGGTGATGAGTTTTCTCCGGACGGTAGCCGCCTGTGGGATAAAGCAACGCTAAACAAGATGGACAAAGACCGTTTCCGTCAGAGCTTAGGTGGCCTGATTGAAGCGTACGAAGAGGTTGCACATCGTCTTGGTATTAATTTGGATTAATTACGCAATCGATTACGTCGCGTGTGAGGTTTGATAAATACCTGCCTTGAACTGTGCGGACATTAAATGTGTCCGCATAGTTTATGGTGGATACTACGGGCAGAAATAGTTATAAAGAAACTGGAAGAAAAGCCGGATATAGTTTTCAATAGTCCCCTGCTATTAACCGGCTATAGTACCCTTATAGATAGGATTTTTATCATGCTGACCGCTACGACGATTTTAGACAACTTTGAGCGTCTTGGATGGAAGGATAACAACGACCCGATGGGGCAGATGTTTCGCTTGTGGCAGCAAGATCCGACATTACTTGGTGAATTGGTCACCGAATTCTTAAATCGATCGCTTAAGTCTTATACGTTTATTGACGCGGCACTTGAGTTGATGGACGATGACACTTACATTTCAACAGTGAATCATGCATGGAAACTGGCCGCGCTGGGATGTGATTCCCCTGCGTTACCTGATGTACTCGATTCGGCCGCACTACAATATCCACAAGTTTTTGCTGATGACTGGGAGCGCTTACTCATTGCAGTGGCTTCGAAGTTGGGTGGTCCACGCTATATGAGCGATGTGGCCTGGCGGGCCCTAGATCCTGTGACTGCAAAAGATTGGATGAATCAATTAAGTTTGAGTGCTATAAACGAAAGTCTTGGGTATGAGCGTGCCGTTGCACTTCTGTATTCGCGACAGCGTGATATCGTGTTGAATACATGGCGAAGTATTTTTTGTAAACAAGCTAAATTGTCGGAGCAAGAGTGGCGGCTAATGTCCGCAGGCTATGAACTAAACGGTGACACATTACGTGAACTGCATTCTGATTCCCCTTTACATATCGATCTTAGCCTAGAACAACGCAAACATATATTGGCTGGTCTACCTGAGTGGCAGCGCAATAACCGCATAAGCCATTCCTCATGGCAATCGGATACTAATACAATTACGGTAGGGCATATGGGGGGACTCTTACCTCATACTTGCGGATTATGTTATGCCCCATTGCAAAGATTATTGTCATTAAAACAACCAAAGCTGGCAGGTATTGCCAGCAATACAGCCATTGAGTTTGGTACCTGCCTGTCGTGTCTGGGCTGGGAAAGTGATGGCGCTATGTTTTATCGACATGATGCTCAAGGAAATCCTTACTCACATCCAATACAGCAAAGCGACGTTGTCCAAACGCCTCAATTCTCACAAGCAAATTTACTTGAAGCTGAAGTGAATCTTTATCGTGCATCCCACCGGTGGGCATATCAGGATTGGGGAACGTCGAATGATCGCCAGAACTTGCACCGAGTAGGTGGTGCTCCTAGCTGGATACAGGGTGCGGAATATCCAGATTGCCCTGATTGTCATCGCCGCATGTATTTTGTGATGCAGCTTGATTCGGGTTTGCCACTCGCTGACGGTAATGAATGGCTTTGGGGCAGTGGTGGCTGTAACTATACGTTCTGGTGCGAAGACTGTCGGGTAAGCGCACATTTATGGCAATGCACTTAAAAATATATAAAAGAAATTGAGAAACGAAAAAGCCAATGAGTATAAGGAGAATATGAATAATGTCTTCTGAAGGACCATTCGCAAACGTCTATTCCATCACCAATCAGTAAACCAACTGTTTTCGATATAGCCTGTTCCGTTACATCTGCTGAATCAGCGAAGATATTTATCAACTTTCGATGTTGTCACAGATAGCATAGATAGCCCAGAGTTGGCTAATCACCGGATCAGCAGTGCATTATGGCGCGATTAAACCGAGCTGGAAATATTAGGTTAACCTGCAAAATAATAGCTTTACTTTTTCTATCTATTAATGAAAGTTATACTTAAATAAAAATGGATAATTTCAATATAATCAATTAATTAGGTCGTGATTTCTATTTCTTGCCAAGAATTAATCAGGCTTTTTCTATATTGCCTAATATACTCAAGTTATATAATACAATACATGGGCCTGAACCTTCGGGCTGCAAAATGAGAGATAAGATTATGCGTTGGCAAGGCCGTCGGGAAAGTGACAATGTTGAAGACCGCCGTAGTGATTCCAGTCGACCTTCCGGTGGGCTGGGCGGTGGTAATTTTCGGGTTCCGCGTGGAAAGGGCGGTATTCTGCTATTAGTCGTTGTCCTGGTTGCCGGATATTATGGCGTCGATTTAACACCGTTATTAACGGGAAATGACGGTGCTCCGACAACTCAGCAGAGCCAGCCCATTACACCTCAGGATAATGAGATGGCTAAGTTTACCTCAGTGGTCTTAGCTTCAACGGAAGATACGTGGGCCGGAATATTTAAGGCTCAGGGTGGGACTTATCAGGATCCTAAGCTGGTGCTATACCGCGGTGCCACCCGAACCGGCTGCGGTACCGGGCAGTCGGTGATGGGGCCTTTCTATTGCCCGGCAGATAAAACCGTTTATATCGATCTTTCCTTCTATCAGGATATGGAAAATAAGCTAAAAGCTGGCGGTGATTTTGCTCAGGCCTATGTTATCGCCCATGAAGTCGGGCACCATGTGCAAAACTTACTGGGGATCAGCGATAAGGTTCGCGGGCTTCAACAGCAGGCCCGCAGTGAAGCTGAAGTCAACCGCCTGTCCGTTAAACAAGAACTGCAGGCTGACTGCTTTGCCGGCGTTTGGGGTAACAGCATGAAGAATCAGCAGGTGCTTGAGCTGGGCGATATGGAAGAGGCGCTTAACGCCGCTGAAGCCATCGGTGATGACCGCTTACAGAAGCAAAGTACCGGTCGGGTTATTCCCGATAGTTTTACCCACGGAACGTCACAGCAGCGCTATACCTGGTTTAAACGCGGGTTTGATAGCGGCGACTTTAAGCAATGCAATACATTTGCGACGGATAAATTATAATCTCAAGTAATTTGGAGTATGCTTTGTGCTGGGTGATCAACCCGGCGCAATAATTCCATACACAACCTTGAGATAGCTGCCATGCCAAATATTGATCCTACGCTAATTGTTCTGTTGGTCTTAGCGGGGCTGGGTATTCTTAGTCATAACAATACGGTGACTATTGCCATTCTGGTTCTATTAATCCTTCGCCTTACCCCTCTTGAAGCCGCTTTTCCGGCAGTTCAAAAGTATGGCCTGACCATCGGGATTACTATTCTGACTATTGCCGTTATGGCTCCGTTAGCTAACGGGAAAATGACACCGGCGATGTTGATGCAGGTATTTGTTAACTGGAAGTCTCTGACGGCAATTATTATTGGTATTGCTGTCGCATGGCTGGGTGGACGAGGCGTAACCCTCATGGCCAGCCAGCCAAGCATCGTTGCCGGGCTATTAGTGGGCACCATTATCGGTGTGGCCTTCTTTAAAGGCATACCGGTTGGTCCGTTAATTGCAGCAGGCATGGTATCGCTGATTATTGGTAAGACCTGATATTCTTGCTTCAGCCGCGTTCTGTTTGTATTTGATTTATGTTGCTAGCCTAATCGCTCACCCTCCGGTGAGTTCGATGGGGACTTTTATACAGCCGAAGTGATTCGTTTTCTGGCGGTCAATTAGCCGATTTGTCAAACCCAGCCTAAATAGAGCCATTAAAACGAGGTAACTTTATTGCCCTGATGCTGACACATATTATGAAAAATAATGGGTATAGTAACGAATAAACTCGTCAATTATTACTGCCCGACTTCGGGTATATTCATCTTCTGCACCATCATTTTCCAGACTGCTTAACCACTCCGCATCAATCATCGTACCAACATCCATATTAATTGATTTTTTAGCCGTTGTAATAATAGCTAAATCCTCTTTATGACCGATACAAAAGAGGTAGCCGCATAGAAAACGTAAGTACTCGCTGCTACCCGACTGATAGTCGTCAATTTCGTTTTTCAAATGCATTTTAACTTCAGCGCGATGTTCTTCCTTAAATTGAAATTGGTACTTTTCAACCAGAAGCTTGGCCCTTAATTCATTATTGTCGAATTGGTAATCCATTAGAATTTCCTTGATTGCATGCGATTTACTGCGTTATGCCGCCGATTATCATCCGCATTGTATTGTGAAGTATTAAGCTGCGATAGCGTATTATTCGCACCAGTTATTACGTAATCAATCATTGTTAGCTGGATTTAATAGCTTCATTTGCACCATAACAAATGCTTTGCTTGATGGTATCAATGGCAGGGGTGATTAAAATCATATGTCTTATGTTATATATTGCCTATAATCGCTCTTTATCCGCCGCAGACAGATAACGCTTTTATGAACATAGAGTTAAGTTCCTGCCTCAATCAAATGTCGGATTACGGCGTCCGTCGTCTGGTTATTTTAAGCGGAGACCCCGCATGGTGCTATGAGCAGGCACTTACTTTTACTCGTCAATATCCCGGTGACTGGCCGTGGATCTCCGATCGTGTTATCGATGATTACCCTTACCTGCAACGCAGACCTTCTGCGGTTAATAATTTGCTGGGTTCTGAGTTTCGACATGCCGTATTTGATGCTACCCAAGGTTTGCACGCCGAGGCATTAGCGGCGGTTTCCGGCACCTTGGCTGCCGGAAGTATACTGGTGATGATGGTCCCTGAATGGCATCGCTGGCCACAACGAGAGGACGCTGACAGTCTGCGCTGGAGCGAGTGCTCACAACCGATAAGTACACCTAATTTTATTCATCACTTTCAGCAACAGATAATGGCTGATAGTGATGTGATATTGCTGCGACAGCACCATCCTGTAACACTTAATTTGCTCTCGGCCCGTTGTGTTTGGTTACCTCCTGACGGCTCACCAACGGCAGAACAGCAAAACCTGCTGGCAACGTTATTCAGCGCTGAGCATGGCACCTATGTATTGATTGCCGGGCGTGGCCGGGGTAAATCAGCCCTTGCCGGTATGATGGCCAGAGATTGGCCCGGGACGGGCAAATGCTGGCTTACGGCTCCGGCTCAGGCATCGACTGACACGCTGCAGTCATGGAGCAATGGAAAAGTGACATTCTTTTCTCCTGATGGGCTGTTGGAACAGTGTCGAATGACTAAGCCCGAAGGCGTTGACTGGCTGATTATTGATGAAGCCGCCGCTATTCCGGCGTCAGTGCTGTATCAATTATCCGCATTTTTTCCTCGAATATTACTGACAACCACCGTTCAGGGATATGAGGGCAGCGGTCGGGGCTTTTTATTGAAGTTCTGTGCCGGATTACCCGAACACCAGGTTTTATCGCTAAATCGGCCGGTGCGCTGGGCTGATAACGATCCGTTGGAGCGCGTGATGAATCACTCACTGCTGATGGACGCTGAAGACAGCTTAGAATTGGCTGCGGAGCGGCTACAAACCGTTATGCATATCGATCGGCCGCAGTTGGCTAAACAGCCGGCGCTACTGACTCAGTTTTATGGTCTGTTAACCAGCGCTCATTACCGCACCAGTCCGCTGGATTTACGCCGCCTGTTCGATGCTCCGGGAATGTCATTCAGCGTCGGATTAAGCCAAGATAATGGTGTTATTGCGGCACTCTGGTCAGTCGATGAAGGCGGACTATCTGCCGACTTAGCCCGTGAGGTATGGGCCGGACGCCGAAGACCCCGCGGGAATTTGGTGGCGCAATCGCTGGCGGCTCATGGTTCTGAATATCTTGCTCCGCAGTTATCTTCCTCCCGAATAAGTCGGATCGCAGTAATATCGTCGTTACGACGTCAGGGGATTGCCAAAAGTCTGGTCAGTGACCAAATCCGGCAGGCTAAGGACCGGGGGCTGGACTACCTTTCTGTCAGCTTCGGCTATACCGATGAACTTTGGTCTTTCTGGCAAGCATGTGGTTTTGAACTGATTCATATGGGAAGCCATAAAGAGGCCAGTAGCGGATGCTATTCCGCAATGGCACTGGTTCCTTTTACTCCGCGAGCAATAATGCTCACTAAAAGGTCTAAACGTCACTTTCTTCTGGGCCAACTGCTTAATGGTTTTCGACCTGAATATATCAATGATATTGCACCTGCCGCTTTAGACGATGATGACTGGCTGAGTCTGGCTGGTTTTGCTTTTGCGCTCAGAACGCCGGATGCCACTCAGGTATCGCTGTATCGATTATTAAGACACCCCGACGTTGAATGTCGATGGGTTAGGATGATGCTAGAGCAGCGCTATAGGCTAGACGAGTTAGTCCGGCTATCAGGCGTTAGCGGTAAAAAGGAACTGATTAAGCTTTGGCGATATGAAGTTGCGCAAGCGCTGACGTTATTGGATAAGCAGAAGAGCCGCTACTGGAAAGATTGGGTTTTAGGCATAATTCCGCTTGAGTGTGGAAGTTAACCTGCTATTTAGCAGGCGTATTAAGCGTGGACTGTTTTATCTGAGTTAATCCCAAAGGCCACAATAATTATTGCGGCCTTTGGGTTACGGACTAATAAATTAATTCTATTGGAATAAATTTTAGCATTATTGATGTAGTGTATGTACTAACTGTAATAGAACTTTTCAGCGCCGATAAATTTATCCGGAAAATGAGTCTGACACCCCCACTATTTCTTCTTGTTTTTATTCCATTCATCATCATCTTCTTTATCCCACTGGGCGTTGTTATCCCGGTGAGGCGGAAGTTTAGACGGATCGTTAAGTGAGCCTTTATAATTGATTTTGTTCAGGGCTTTGATGCCGTTAATAAAAATACCGACTAAAATAACCAGAATGATCCACCAGTAGTCAGCTAACCATGTCATAAGCATACCCCGTCAATGTTGGTGATGTAGCGTTCAAATATTGACTCAATATGCTGGCTGAGCCAGTCATAGCCTGCAATATCCTGATTTTCCCATGCGCTAAGTAAAATCTCTGGCGTGAGTAAGCGTTCAGCCTCTTGCGCCAGCGGATAATAACTTAAGTGCCATGGTTCAGCCGCTACGCCCCCTCGGTCATGATGAAATGGGCGATAGAAACCGTATTTACTCATGTTAGCCGTTAACCACAAAGTTAGCTGGTAGAAATAGCCATTTTCCTGATATTCCCAAGGTTCGAGCTGCAGCTTTTGACCTTCGGGTAATAAATCCGGATCGTAGATATCCAGATCTGTCCCCCAGTGATGGCGGCTGGCTCCGGGCATCGCCGACCAGCGTAGAATCGCACAACAGCGCTCACCATTACCTAAAGTTGAGATGTCCATCGGCTGGCTTTGGGCATCCATCACCTGACGAATGCCGGAAAACTTCTCATTCCATATAGCCCGCTGTCTGGCAAAATCACGAAATGTACTGGCCGGCTGGAGGTTAAACCCAGCTAGCTTAGCCGCCGTCTGTAATTCAAAAAAGGCGCTGATTGCCGCAGGCTGTAGCCGGTGGTTTCCGCTTAAACAGGCCAAGTGTTGCGTACTCTGGCCGGTCAACATTTCGGGTGTGATCATGCCAGTAACTGTTCCATTATTTTCTGATACATTCGGCTGAGCAACTGGAGGTCTGAGGCTTTAACGCACTCATTCACTTTATGGATGGTGGCATTGACCGGTCCTAGCTCAACAACCTGTGTTCCCATTAGGGCAATAAAACGGCCATCCGAAGTACCACCGGTGGTCAGCAGTTTCGGGGCGGTGGTAGCGTAATACTCAACGGCATGCGAGACCGCGTCAACCAGCTTCCCGCGCGGAGTTAAGAACGGTTTTCCTGACAGATTCCACTCTATGCTGTAGCGCAGTTGGTGGCGCTGCAGCATTTCCTGAACCTTACGGGCAATTTGTTCGTGGGTGAGTTCGGTGCTGTAGCGGAAGTTAAACTGAATAAATAGTTCGCCCGGGATAACGTTATTACTGCCGGTTCCGGCATGTATATTGGCGATTTGCATGCTGGTTGCCGGGAAGAATTCATTACCCCGATCCCATTCGGTATTCACCAATTCGCTGATAAATGCGGTTGCTTTGTGAACCGGATTGTCAGCCAGATGGGGGTATGCAACATGGCCTTGGGTACCATGAACCGTCAGGTTTGCAGTTATAGAGCCTCTGCGGCCATTTTTTACTACGTCACCCACCCGTTCAGTACTCGAAGGCTCACCGACCAGACAATACTCGACCCGCTCACGGCGAGCCATCAGAGCCTCAACGACTTTTACCGTACCGTTAACCGCGCTGGCTTCTTCATCAGAGGTAATTAAAAAGGCTAAGCGGCCCTGATGATTAGGATTTGCAGCGACAAAACGTTCTGCGGCAACCACCATTGCAGCCAGTGAACCTTTCATATCGGCTGCACCGCGGCCGTAAAGAAAGCCATCCTGAATGGTGGGTTCAAAAGGTGATTGATTCCAGTGTTTTTCATCACCGGTAGGAACGACATCGGTATGCCCGGCAAATGCCAGCGTAGGAGCGCCCGCACTTCCTCCTCGGTGAGCCCAAAAGTTCAGCGTATCGCCGAAGTTCATCGGTTCAACGGTAAAGCCGATGGCCTTCAGCCGATCGATCATCATCTGCTGACAACCTTCATCGTTGGGGCTCAACGAAGGGCGCTTAATAAGCTGCTGGGCTAAAGTGATTACTGGGCAGAACATTATTTCACCCCATCAATAAACTGCTGATAGCTATCAGCAGAAAAGCCTAGCAACATACGATCGGAATCATTCAGGGCCAGGACCGGACGTTTAATGATTGAGGGCTGAGCCAGCATCAGCGCTTTTGCGCATGCTTCATTATTGGTCGCTGCTTTTTGTTCATCAGCCAGCTTACGCCATGTGGTGCCACGGGTATTGAGCAGGGCCTCCCAACCAAGATGGTCAATCAGCGTCTGTATTAGTGCTTCATCTAAGCCATCGGTGCGATAATCATGAAAACGGTAGTCAACCTGATGCTCTTCCAGCCAACGGCGGGCTTTTTTTATGGTATCGCAGTTTTTAATGCCGTAGAGGCTATATGGCGTTTTCAAACGAAGTCCCTCATCAATTTAGAATCATAAGTACAAGCGGACGGCCTGTCGCAGGTTAGTACGTTCAGCAAAGGGCTGATAAAGTCAGGATCGACCAAAGAATAAATCTACCATTTATTGGTCTAATAGTGCGAAAAAATGCGATCTAATTTAAAAAATTGGCTGAAAACTCGGGGGTGTTAAAGGAAATTAGGGATGGTTGTTAACGTTAGCGAGCGTTGTTAGGACGGATATTCAATTGCCATTGAAATCGTCCCCCGATAGCAGGGGACCGGAATATTTCAAATGGCGAAGAGCGAATAGCTAGTTACTGGCTTTTTGTTCCAGATACATCACCGTTGCCGCCACGCGTGAGCGAACGTTCAGCTTACGCAGCATATTACGAATATGCACTTTTACGGTTTCTTCAGAAATGTGCAGATGGACGGCAATTTGTTTATTAGACATACCGCGAGCAACTTCTTGTAATACGTCTAGCTCACGTTCAGTCAGTGACTCAAACGGATCGGTTTGTTCGTCTCTGGTTGCCAGATATTCATGAATAATGTCACTGAATACGTTTTCCCCATTGGCAGCCTGAAGAATTTTACTCAGTAACTGCTCAGGCTCACTGTCTTTTAACAGATAGCCATCAGCCCCGGCATCAATCAGCGCATAGATATCATTACGTGAGTCTGAGACGGTAAGCACAATAATCCGAGCATCAACCCCTTCATTACGTAAGGCTTTCAGCGTATCCAGACCGGACAGGCCCTTCATATTCAGATCGAGTAAAATTAAGTCAGGTGAAAATTGGCTGGCAAAGGTGATAGCTTCATTGCCATTGCTTGCCTCGGCCACGATGTTAAACGTCGGCTCAAGTTCAAGAAGTTGTCTAACGCCACGGCGCATAAGCGGGTGGTCATCTACGATCAAGATATTACATTGCTCTGACACAGTGTATTACTCCGTTGTTTCTTAATCTGTTGAAGAATACTGATATATACCGCCATACTTCAATTTACAGATGCGTTGGTGACATTCAGTCACTCGCCGCCTTTCTGCATATCGAATTATTTCAGGTATAAAATATTTCCCATTTTATTCTTTTTATTAAAAACTTATTGTTGAGGAAAGAGAAGACATACAGAAGTCCCTCCTTCTTTACGACGATGAATATTAAGCGTACCGCCTAATCGGGATGCCCGTTCGCTCATAATATTCAGGCCATAATGCCCTTCCGGTTCATCAAGACTTTTAATACCCGTTCCGTTATCGGTAATTATAATCATATTATTACCGTTAGGTGCAGAATCACAGTTGACAGTGATAAGCGTAGCATTGGCATGCTTGATGGCATTCAAAACCGCTTCCCTGACAATTTGTAATGCATGAACCTGTTGTTGTGCATTAAGAGACTGCGAGGATAATGCACAATGAATCTGAATTGATGCCGTCGTCTGGCCCTGTAAAGGTACTATCAACTGGTTCAGTGCTTCATGAAGGTCAGCTTCCTGTATCGTCAGCCTGAAGGTAGCCAATAATTCTCTAAGCTGTCGGTAGGCGCTGGAAAGCGCTTGATCAAAATCACTGATAACCGACATTGCCTTTTCATTATTACTGGGAATAGTACGTTTAAGCAAGGTAAGTTGAATTCGTAAGAAAGAAAGAGACTGAGCCAGTGAGTCGTGCAACTCACGGGCAATGGTTGCTCTTTCTTCCATGAGAAGGACTTGCAGATAACGTTTTTGTGCCCGGTTAAAGTAAATGCCCCGGCTTAATATATTCGCGACGTTCTCGATTAATTGCGGGTGAACGGCCGTATCTGAACATTGCCAGCTTAATCGGCCTAACTGTTGCTCATTTTGCTCTAAGGTCAGGTATTGCCAGTCACGGTTTTTATCTTCAGTGCCTTCAACTAAAACCCAGCGGCCTTCACCACTGTCTTGGACTTCCAGCCGTATTGTGACCAGGTTTTCACTGTTACGTACAATAGACAGAACCTGCTCGAAGCATTGGCGATCGACCTGACTGACGCTTAGCGCCTGCAAACAGTCATACAATACGCCCAGCGAGCGGTTTGCCTGGGTTAACTTGAGGGTTTTTTCTGCTACTTTTTCGGCCAGTGACTGATACAGCTTAGCTAAATCTGTCGACATAGAGGTAAAGGCGGTAGCCAGTACGCCGAGTTCGTTAGGCAATTCTACATCCAGTGGTGGATGGTCAAATCGACCGGTTTGAATATAGTGGCTGGCATGGACCATTCGATTGAGTGGCTCAACGATTTGCCGCCTGCTGAAGTGAATAATGTAAAAAACCAGTCCGATGGTAAGTAAAAAGCTAATGATACTGATGCCAGCGGCAACCCTTAGCTTCATTTCAGAAAAACGTTGAATAGACAGGACAAAATTATCAATTTGCTTTACATAGTTTGATAGCTGATTGATATAGTTTTCGGGGCGATTACCCTTCAATTCACTTTCAAGCAGGCTCCAGCGTTCCAATAACAGACGATACTCATTTTGAATGTCTGACGGTGAGTAGAAACGTTTAAATTCCGCTAATGCAGGCGCTTTAAGCGAAAGATCGTATTGCCTGATGTGTTCTTCAAGATCCGGCGAATTAGTCGTCAGGTCATAGGCCAAGCGATAGCTTTGCATACGCAGTGAACCGGAAATATTCACCGCTTCCGCATCGGTACGGCTGGCGATTAGCGTAATGATAGCCAGACCAGTGGATAATACGGATAAAACAACAATTGCAATCAACATGCGTGCAATAGTCGTGGTGACTGAACGTTTCACTGACACCTTGATACCTCAACGGCTTAAATAATATGAAATAAAGACGATTAAATAAAATGACTGCATATTTGTTATTTAATTGTTAATTGAATCGGCGCTAAATGAGCGGGTAGATAAATAATTCAGCATTCATTGATAAGTGCGCTTAATTATATTTTTAATTCTCAATCAAATAACGATGATATGAAACCAAACATAGGTCAAAAATCTGCTTAAAAAAGACGCTATCGATTGATCTAACGCAAACTACCCTATGATTTACCCATTAAGAGTAATTATAACTCTACCCTCTAAAGATTAACTTACGCTAGCCGGAGTTTCTATCTGAATTATTTTTTTCCGGGGCTCATAAGATTAACCAGTATTGAAAGAAAAGAAATGTTTCTCTTGTGTTAACGGAGTAAAAGCATGTCGGTTTTATCGAGGCGAAATTTATTACGCGGGCAGTGGCATCGCAGTTCTGCGATTCGGCCGCCCTGGTCGATAGACGAAGCGCAATTTATTGATGGTTGTACGCGTTGCCATGCTTGTGTTGATGCCTGTGAAACTCAGGTTTTAATCGTTAAGGGAGAGGGTTTTCCTGAGATAGATTTTCAACGCGCTGAGTGCACATTTTGTGGCCGTTGTGTGGCGGCTTGTCCGGAACCGGTTTTTACATCGATACAAAACCAGCCCTGGCAGCGCAAGGCTATAATTAGTACCACCTGTTTAACTTTTCAGAATGTAGCATGCCGGAGCTGCCAAGATGTCTGCGAGCCTAATGCGATTAAGTTTAAGCTTCGATTAGGGGGAATAGCGCAGCCCGAATTAGACCGTGATAGCTGTACCGGATGTGGAAGCTGTATTTCGAGTTGTCCTGTTCAAGCCATCACAACCAGTGAGAGTGATAAAGATAATGTCGGAAAATAATAGCTGGCACGTTTGTAGTCTGATTGTTCAGGTTAAGCCTGAAAATATTTCAAAAGTAAGTGAAGCACTGTGTGCACTACCGGGAACTGAGATTCCCGGAGTGAATGAAAATGAAGGCAAGTTAATTGTTGTTATGCAAGCAGATAATTCCGACGTTCTGTTTGCCCAAATTGAGTCAACGCGGGATTTAGCGGGTGTGTTGGCTGTGTCGCTGGTTTACCACCAGCAAGATGAGCAAGGTGAGGATACGCCATGAAACTCAGTCGTAGAGACTTCATGAAAGCAAATGCTGCTGCCGCAGCTGCAGTGGCCGCAGGAATGACTATTCCTACGGTAGCTGTGGCCGCTGAAGGAAGCGAAGATATTAAGTGGGATAAGGCTCCGTGCCGCTTTTGTGGTACCGGATGTAGTGTCTTAGTTGGCACACAGAATGGCCGAGTTGTGGCTTCTCAGGGAGACCCTGATGCACCGGTTAACCGTGGTCTGAACTGTATCAAAGGTTACTTCCTGCCTAAGATTATGTACGGAAAGGATCGTCTGACTCAGCCGCTGTTGCGTATGAAAGACGGCCAGTATGCTAAAGACGGTGAATTTACCCCGGTAACCTGGGATCAGGCATTCACCGTAATGAGTGACAAGTACAAAAAGGCCTTTAAAGATAACGGTCCTAACGGTGGTGGTATGTTTGCTTCAGGGCAATTCACCATTTGGGAAGGTTATGCTGCGGCTAAACTGTTCAAAGCGGGCTTCCGTTCTAACAATATCGACCCGAATGCGCGTCACTGTATGGCCAGTGCGGTAGTTGGTTTTATGCGTACCTTTGGTATGGATGAACCTATGGGTTGCTACGATGATATCGAGCAGGCCGATGCTTTTGTCCTTTGGGGCTCAAACATGGCGGAAATGCACCCGATTCTGTGGTCACGCATTACCGACCGTCGTTTGTCTAACCCGAATGTTAGGGTTGCGGTGATGTCTACCTTTGAACATCGTAGCTTTGAATTAGCCGATAACCCGATGATCTTCAAGCCTCAGACCGATCTGGTTATTCTCAACTATATCGCTAATTACATTATTGAAAATAACGCTGTTGATCATGAGTTCTTAGAGAAACACGTTAATATCCGCCGTGGTGAAACTGATATTGGTTATGGCTTACGCCCGACTAATCCGCTGCAAAAAGCAGCTAAAAACCCGGATAGTGATAAATCAACGCCAATGAGCTTTGATGAATATAAAGCTTTTGTCGCTGAATATACCTTAGAAAAAACGGCAGAAATGACCGGTGTGGCAAAAGATTCGCTGGTTGCTTTGGCAAAACTGTATGCCGATCCAAACGTGAAAGTGGTTTCTTATTGGACCATGGGCTTCAACCAGCACACCCGCGGTGTATGGGCGAATAACCTGTGTTACAACATCCACTTACTGACCGGTAAAATTTCTAAGCCGGGCTGTGGCCCGTTCTCACTGACCGGCCAACCATCAGCCTGTGGTACAGCGCGTGAAGTAGGTACCTTTGCTCACCGTCTGCCTGCGGACATGGTGGTTACCAACGAAGCACACCGTAAAATTGCTGAGCAAAAGTGGAAACTGCCTGAAGGCACCATTCTTGGCAGCATTGGCCTACATGCCATCGCTCAGGACCGTGCTCTAAAAGACGGCAAGCTGAACGCTTACTGGACGCTGTGTACCAATAATATGCAGGCTGGTCCGAATATTAACGAAGACCGTATGCCTGGCTGGCGCGATCCGCGCAACTTTATTGTGGTTTCCGATCCGTATCCGACCATCAGTGCATTAGCCGCTGACCTGATTTTACCGACCGCCATGTGGGTAGAAAAAGAAGGGGCTTATGGTAACGCTGAGCGCCGTAGTCAGTTCTGGCGTCAACAGGTTAAAGCTCCGGGCGAGTCTAAATCCGATCTGTGGCAAATTGTTGAGTTCTCTAAATACTTTAAAACCGACGAAGTATGGCCTGCTGAACTGTTAGACAAGAACCCTGAGTACCGTGGTAAAACGCTGTATGAAGTGCTGTTTGCTAACGGCCAGGTTGATAAATTCAACGTGGACGAACTGGCTGCCGGTCAGCTTAACGATGAGTCCCGTGAGTTTGGCTATTACCTACAGAAAGGCCTGTTTGAAGAATATGCCGGTTTTGGCCGTGGTCATGGTCATGACTTAGCTGACTTCGACGCCTACCATAAAGCGCGTGGTTTACGCTGGCCGGTGGTCGACGGTAAAGAGACCTTATGGCGTTACCGTGAAGGTTTTGACCCGTATGTGAAAGCCGGTGAAGGCGTTAAGTTCTATGGTAAGCCTGACGGCAAAGCGGTGATTTTTGCCCTGCCTTATGAGCCAGCAGCTGAAAGCCCGGACGAAGAGTTTGACCTGTGGTTATCTACCGGTCGTGTTCTGGAGCATTGGCATACCGGTTCAATGACCCGCCGCGTACCTGAATTACATCGCTCATTCCCAGAATCAGTGCTGTTTATTCACCCTCAGGATGCACAAAAACGCGGTATGCGCCGCGGAGATAAAGTTAAGGTCCAGTCCCGTCGCGGCGAGTTAGTCTCGATTGTGGAAACTCGTGGCCGTAACCGTGTACCTGAAGGTTTAGTGTATATGGCGTTCTTTGATGCTGCACAGCTAGTTAACGTTCTGACTCTGGATGCTACAGACCCATTGTCGAAAGAAACTGACTACAAGAAGTGCGCAGTTAAAGTGGTCAAAGCATAGGATAAGAAGGACGTATCACTATGGCTAATCAAAGGGATAAAGGGCCCGCACGTCGCCGTTTTTTACGCGACGTAGCACGCAGCGCAGGCGGCTTAGCCGGTTTGACGCTGCTGTTGGGCATTCCGCAAAAACAGTCTCAGGCCGCACGTGAGGGCATTGCTCTGCGTCCGCCTGGTGCACTACCGGAAGCGGCGTTTAATAGCGCCTGCATCCGCTGTGGACAATGCGTTCAGGACTGTCCTTACGATACCTTAAAGCTGGCAACGTTACTGTCGCCGGTCTCTTCAGGTACCCCGTACTTTGTGGCTCGTCAGATACCTTGTGAAATGTGTGACGATATTCCCTGTGTTAAAGCTTGTCCTAGTGGTGCATTAGACTCTTCTCTAACAGATATTGATAAGTCCCGCATGGGACTGGCGGTATTACTGGATCATGAAAACTGCCTGAACTGGCAGGGATTACGCTGTGATGTTTGCCACCGGGTGTGTCCGTTAATCAACAAAGCCATTACGCTGGAGCTTCATCGTAATGAGCGCACGGATATGCACGCTAAGTTTTTACCTACGGTTCACAGTGAATACTGTACCGGCTGTGGTAAATGCGAAGAAGCCTGTGTTCTTGAGGAAGCCGCTATTAAGGTGCTTCCTTTGTCACTGGCTCAGGGCAAATTGGGTGAGCACTACCGATTGGGTTGGATAGAAAAAGATAAAGCCGGGCATTCACTGATTCCCGAAGCTTTAACGCTACCCACCCGTAAGCCGGAAGGAGGGCTATAATGGCAAATGCACCTAAACAGGCAGGCCATGAAGCTCGGGCCAAATATGGCTGGTGGTATAGCCACCGCTTCCTGATTTTACGTCGGATCAGTCAGTTGCTTATTCTCGGCATGTTCCTGACCGGACCTTTGTTCAGCATCTGGATCCTACGGGGTAACTACAGCGGCAGTATGCTGCTGGGCACTATTCCGTTGGCGGATCCTTTAATTATGTTGCAAAGTCTGGCATCTGGTCATATTCCTGCCGTTCCGGCTGAAGGAGCCAGCGCTGGCTGGGCTTCTTGGTCCGAATGGTATGGAATATTCGGCGGTTTAATTATTGCTCTATTGTATGCGTTATTTGCCAGCCGGTTGTTCTGCGGCTGGGTTTGCCCTCTGAGTCTGGTCACTGATTTTGCTGCCTGGTTGCGGCGTAAATTAGGTATCCGAAACAGTGCCACTATTCCGGCCTCACTGCGCTATGGCATTTTGATTGCCATTATTTTAGGCAGTGCGGTTAGCGGGGCCTTGGTCTGGGAATGGGTAAATCCGGTTTCAGCCTTCGGCAGGGGATTAATCAACAGCATTGGACATTCATCAGCGTCAGTAAATGGTGTGATTACCGGACTGGTTTTCGGTTTCGGCGCCAGTATCTGGCTGATTGTGGTGGTTTTCCTGTTTGACCTGTTAGTGGTCGAACACGGTTGGTGTGGCCACCTGTGTCCGGTTGGTGCTCTTTATGGTGCTATTGGCTGTAAAGGGACATTGAGAATTAGCGCAGAAAATCGCCAGGACTGTACCCGTTGTATGGATTGTATCCACATCTGCCCGGAGCCACAGGTACTGCGCGGCCCTCTGTTTGGTAAAAATGAGAGCCCGTTAGTATTGAGCAAAGATTGTATTTCTTGTGGCCGGTGTATTGATGTCTGTTCTGAGAAAGTATTTCAAATAAAAACACGATTCCATCGTTCGGGAGTAAAGGAATGAAGAGTAACGTCTTGAAAAAGCAGGTTACCTTGTGGGCAATGTTAATTGCATTAGTCTCCGGCGGCGTTGCTGTTGCTGCAGGTAATGGCGTTGATTTCAGTCAGTCACCGGAAGTTTCCGGTACCACTGAAGGTCAAATAATTATGCCTAAAGAGCAAAGTCGTATGGCACTGGACTATGTAAACCAGCCGCCAATGATTCCACATAGCGTAGAAGGCTATCAGGTAACGTCTAAGGTCAATACCTGCCTTAAATGTCACGGTGTTCAAAGCTACCGTACCACCGGAGCACCGCGTATCAGCCCGACGCACTTTATGGACAGTGAAGGCCATGTAAGCAGTCAAGTGGCTCCACGTCGTTATTTCTGCCAGTCTTGCCATGTTCCACAGGCTGACGCACCACCTATTATTGGCAATACGTTCGAGCCTGCACCGGGATACGGTCAGTAATCGGGGGATGAAATGAGTAAAGAGAAAAAACCGGGTTTGATCCGCCGGGTCTGGACATGGTTCCGTACACCGAGCCGTTTAGCTATTGGTACCTTATTGATTCTGGGCTTTGTTGCCGGCGTCGTTTTTGTGACTGGCTTTAATACCAGCATGCATGCGATGAACAGTGAAAAGTTCTGTATCAGCTGCCATGAAATGCGCGATAACGTTTATCAGGAATATATGGATACTGTGCACTACAGCAACCGGACTGGCGTTCGCGCTATCTGTTCCGACTGTCACGTGCCACAGGAGTTTGTTCCTAAAATGGTACGTAAAATTCAGGCAACTAAAGAGTTGTATGGTAAAGCGTTTGGCATCATTGATACGCCACAGAAATTTGAGGCTCATCGTTTAGAGATGGCCAAGAATGAATGGGCCAGGATGAAAAAGAACGACTCTCAGGAGTGTCGTAACTGCCATAGCTTCGACTATATGGACTTTACCGAGCAGAAGACCGTCGCCACTAAGATGCACAGTTTTGCCATCGATGAAGGTAAAACCTGTATTGACTGCCATAAAGGGATTGCGCATAAGCTTCCTGATATGACGGGGATTCCTAACGGTTTCTGATGCTGTCGAATAGCTTTATCACTAAAGGCCTGCAGGTTTATGACTTGCGGGCTTTTTTATTGATGGTTTAACCCAGCGTTTATTCCCCACTGTTTTCTAATTTTCGTCATCCCCACATTCCGTTATCCCGTTGGAAAACGGGATGACGACCTTGACGGGGAATGCAGAGTTAACTTTGACGAAGGATGGAGGTTAGGTTGCTATCTATTTCTTAAACTTCAACAGCCATTTATCCAGTTCATTGGCAAACTGTTGGCGATCGCGTTGGGTCATGGTATTGGGTCCGCCGGTTTGTACTCCGCTGGAGCGCATAGTGTCCATAAAGTCACGCATTGTCAGGCGTTCGCGAATGGTTGCCGGGGAATAACGTTCACCGCGCGGGTTAATCGCATCTCCGCCTTTTTCCAGCACTTCGGCAGCTAATGGAATATCGGCAGTAATTACCAGATCGCCGGGCTCTACTCGACGGACAATCTCATTGTCGGCCACATCAAACCCAGCCGGAACCTGCAGGCTACGAATATAGGGTGACGGAGGTGCTTTAATATATTGGTTGGCTACCAGCGTCACCATGACGTTAACCCGATCGGCGGCCCTAAATAGCACTTCTTTTATCACGTTAGGGCAGGCGTCTGCATCGACCCAGATTTGCATAATTTATCCTTACTTTTAACGGCATTTATTGCTGGCGTTGGCTAATTTACCATGTTCAGCCTCAATCATATGGCCGACTGATAAACATAATTTAGTATACCACCACAAGAATATTCAGTTGCCTATTGCACTTGTCGCTAAACTTACCATAATCATCAACTATTAGAGGGTGATAACGGTGAATAATGATGGAAATCCGTATATTTAAACAAGGTGATTTTGAAGACGTAGTAACGCTATGGGAACGTTGCGATTTATTGCGTCCGTGGAACGATCCTGAAACGGATATCGAACGTAAACAGAACAACGATCCTGAACTGTTTCTGGTTGCTGAGGTCGGAGGTGAGGTAGTCGGTACGATTATGGGCGGATATGACGGCCATCGCGGTTCGGCGTATTACCTTGGCGTACATCCTGATTATCGCGGAAGAGGCATTGCCAATGCGCTGATCAGCCGACTAGAGAAAAAGCTTATTGCCCGAGGCTGTCCTAAATTGCAATTAATGGTGCGTGACGATAACGACGCCGTGATCGGGATGTATGAAAAGCTTGGCTATGAAATTCAGGATACGGTTTGCATCGGTAAACGGTTAATTGAAGATCAGGAATATTAGCAGGGAGTCGATCGCCATCTTCTTGCCCACAGACCCGATAGGATAATAGATGAATATTCGTGTTGTTTTGTTACTGGTTCCTTTTTTGATTACGGGCTGCTCAACCGTCAGTAATTTTTCCTTTTCAAGCCTTTCTCCGTTTAACTGGTTTGGCGGTAGTCCGATGTTAAGCGATAGCGGATTAGGTGATATCTCTTCGGCAACCCCGCTGGATGAAGATTCTCTGAATAAAACCTTAGATGATGACTATCGTCTGCGTAAAGGTATGGGCATGTCTGCCGGTCAAACGACCACATTCTTTGAGGCAATGGACGGTACTAAACTTCAATTGGCTTTTTATGGCAATGAGCAGGGCAACGTTGAACGTATTGAAGTGATGGATAAAGGGATTAAAACGCCGGCGGGAACCAAGCTGGGCACTGAGTTCAGTGAACTGTTTGAAAAAGCCTATAACCATTGTGAAGTCGGCACCGGTGACTATACCGGCAGTGTGATTTGTCAGTCTCCGGAAAGTAAACATATCAGCTATATTTTCAGCGGTGAGTGGATGGGTTCATCCAGCATAATGCCGCCGGATGATAAGTTGAAAACTTGGACAATCAGTAAGATGGTCTGGAGCGCGAAATAACATATTTGTTACGCGCAGATTGATTTGAATGAATACCGTCAGGCTGGATATTGCCGTTTGGCCTGACGGTTGTATTTCAGTTATGGCTAAACCAGAACGACTTCAACACCCTGTTGGCGTAGTTGCTCGACAATAACCGCATCGGCGGCTTTACCGGTAATTATCATATTAATTTGTTCTGTCCTGCTAAACAGCATGCCTGCTCTCTGGCCGATTTTACTGCTATCAACCAACACCACCAGCTTACCCACATACTTCAACATTTTTTGCTCAGCCATGGCGGTTAACATATCGGTTTTATATAACCCATCGACGGTTAAACCTTTGCCGCTGGTAAACATCCAGTGCCCTGCGTATAGGCTAGAATCGCTATCCTGAGGTGATAAGGTAATTGACTGACTTTTATTATACTGCCCGCCCATGATAACGACGCTATCGTGTTCTTGCTCAATCAGATAATTAGCCAAAGGCAAATAGTTAGTAATAACCTGAACATCGCGACCAGCAATCTCTTTTCCTAACAGAAATGCGGTAGAACCGCAGTTGATCACCACGCTTTCTCCGGGCTGACACAGCTCTGATGCGGCTTTGGCAATGCGCATTTTTTCATTCAGATTCTGAGCCTGATGAATATTTAACGGTGTCCAGGCCGGCCGCTGTGAATGAATGACTTCCGCGCCGTTACGCACTTTCCGTAGCTTATTCATATTATTGAGCTTATTGATGTCTCTGCGTGCAGTCGCCGGTGAGATATTAAAAGTATCGATAACATTTGCGATGGAGATTTGCCCCTTTCGCTGCACCAACTCAAGAATAGCGTTATGGCGTTGAGATTCGGTCATGTGGGCTCCGGTCTGTGCGTGAATATGATTATCCGGTGATTATATGCGAGCGGGAATGCAATTTAAATCATCATGTCAAATAAAAGCACATTAGCGGGAATTTGACGGATGGGGACTGGCCATCCGCCCAGCGGTTACCGATTACAAGAATGATTTAAACGGAAGGTCCGGCTCAATAGTAAAGCAATCATCAAAGCCGCGTGGATAGTGATATTCAAAGCTATCTTTATCCTGAGGCCAGATAAATTTGCCACCAACCTGCCAGATATACGGTTTGAAATTATACTTTAGCCGGTCTTTTTTCATATTCCACAATACCCGTATTTCCTGTGGATCGGCCTGAAAGTTAGACCAGATATCGTGATGGAAGGGGATAACGACCTGCGTATTCAGTGATTCAGCCATACGCAGGATATCAGCGCTGGTCATCTTGTCGGTGATCCCTCGAGGATTTTCACCATAAGACCCCAAGGCAACGTCAATTTTGTGGTCGTTACCATGTTTAGCATAGTAGTTGGAATAATGAGAGTCTCCGCTGTGGTAAAGGCTGCCGCCCGGCGTTTTAAACAAGTAGTTTACCGCTCGCAGGTCCATGCCGTCAGGTAAGGTGCCTGCTGCTTTTTGGTCTGCCGGTAGTGTGATCAGCGCCGTACGGTCAAAGGCATCCAGCGCATGAATTTCGATATCTTTTATGCGAATAACGTCCCCGGGCTTGACTACCCGGCAGCGTTCAACCGGCACGCCCCAACTTATCCAAATATCAACGCAGGTTTGGGGCCCGATAAAAGGAACCGATGAGTCGCAGTTTTGCATCACCGCCGCGGCTACGTTGACATCGATATGGTCGTTGTGATCGTGAGTAGCCAGTACGGCATCAATATTTTTGATGGCAAAAGGATCCAGAACAAATGGGGTGGTGCGCAGGTTAGGCTGTAGTTTTTTAACGCCAGCCATTCTTTGCATTTGATGGCCATTTTTCATCAATGGGTTGCCGTGGCTCTGCTTGCCTGTACCACACCAAAAATCAACGCAAACGTTAGCTCCGCCTTCAGATTTCAGCCATATACCGGTGCAACCTAACCACCACATAGCAAACGTTCCCGCAGCGACCTGTTCTTGATCTATTTCTTCATTTAACCAAGATCCCCATTCTGGAAAGGTACTCAGAACCCATGAATCACGCGTGATGGTATTAACTTTACTCATGATGAAACCCTCTTTATTGGTTATTAGGCTGCGTTATTTAGCATTGAAAGAATCAAGTTGAATCACTAAAAGATTTATTATGATTTTTAATGATTGTTTTTCGAACTCTAGCATTGATTTTTTTTATGTTCAACGGAGATTTTTATTGGGTTTAATCGACTTTCACTACCTGGGTTGTTGGGTGTTATCAATTTAAAGAACAAATTATATTATTTAATTTATTGATATTTAATGATAATTATTTGATTGAATTGTTTCGGTTTGATATTGGAATGATAACATTGGGAGCAATGTCACAAATAATCATAACAAATCTTTTAATGATTCTTTGTGATTGGTATGGTGATTTTGTTTTATAGCTACGTACTTAGGAATTACAAAACAGGTACGTCTAATTCACTGGATAGATAAAAAATCAAACGGGGAGTTTTATGGAAACCCTCTACAACATTTTTACCGTTTTCTTTAATCAGGTCATGACAAATGCGCCATTGTTGCTGGGTATTGTCACGATGCTTGGCTATATGCTTTTGCGTAAAAGTGCAACGGTGATAATCAAAGGTACGATCAAAACGATTGTCGGTTTTATGTTGCTGCAGGCGGGTTCTGGCATTCTGACCAGTACCTTTAAGCCCGTGGTTGCTAAGCTATCTGAGGTTTACGGGATTAATGGTGCTATCTCTGATACCTATGCGGCGATGATGGCAACGATTGAAAGAATGGGTGATGCCTATAGCTGGGTTGGCTATGCGGTGTTGCTAGCACTCGCTCTGAATATTATCTATGTTTTGCTACGCAGAATTACCGGTATTCGTACCATCATGCTTACCGGCCATATCATGTTCCAGCAGGCTGGCCTGATTGCCGTATTCTTTTTTATTCTGGGCTATGACATGTGGACTACGGTTATCTGTACTGCAATTTTAGTCTCGCTCTACTGGGGCATCACCTCCAACATGATGTTCAAACCAACGCAAGAAATCACTGAGAATAGCGGTTTTTCTATCGGACATCAGCAGCAGTTTGCCTCATGGGTTGCTTATAAAATAGCACCGTATCTGGGCAAAAAAGAAGATAGCGTAGAGAATATGAAATTGCCGGGGTGGCTGAATATCTTTCACGACAACATTGTTTCCACGGCGATTGTGATGACTCTGTTTTTTGGCATTATCCTGTGTTCTTTCGGTCTTGATACTCTGCAGAAAATGGCGGGTAAAACCCATTGGACCATCTACATTCTGCAAACTGGCCTGATGTTTGCCGTTGCTATTTTCATTATTGTGCAGGGCGTGCGCATGTTTGTTGCTGAGTTAACGGAGGCCTTTAACGGCATCTCTCAAAAACTGATACCCGGCGCCGTACTGGCTATCGATTGCGCGGCTATTTATAGCTTTGCCCCCAACGCAGTGGTTTGGGGTTTTATGTGGGGCACGATAGGTCAGCTAATTGCCGTCGGCGTTCTGCTCGCGGTGGGTTCTTCCATCATGATTATTCCCGGCTTTATTCCCATGTTCTTCTCTAATGCCACCATCGGCGTTTTCGCTAATCATTTTGGCGGATGGCGGGCGGCATTAAAAATCTGTCTGGTCATGGGGATGATAGAAATCTTTGGCTGCGTGTGGGCGGTTAAGCTCACCGGTCTGAGTGCCTGGATGGGCATGGCTGACTGGTCGATTCTAGCGCCTCCATTAATGCAAGGGCTGACTCTTGGCCTGTGGTTTATGGGCGTCGTAATCGCGATTGCACTGCTGTATATGTTTTTTGCCAGCCGTTCATTACGGGCAGAAGAAGATCTGGAACAGCAGCAAAAGGAATTATCTAAATCCATAGCTAATTAATACTAACCAATTGGAGATTTCATTATGACAGTACGAATTTTAGCAGTGTGCGGTTGCGGGCAGGGCAGTTCCATGATCATGAAAATGAAAGTCGACCAGTTTCTCACGGAGCAAAAAATTGATCATACGGTTAATAGCTGTGCCGTAGGTGAATATAAATCAGAAATCAGCGGAGCGGATATCATTGTTGCTCCTACCCATGTCGCTGAAGAGATTACGGTTAGTGGTAATAAATATGTGATTGGCGTTAGAAATATGCTGTCACCCGCTGATTTTGGTCCGAAGCTAATGGATGTGATTAACGCGCATTTTGCTAAAGACATTAAATCATAGGAGCCATTATGAAACTCAGAGATTCTCTCGTTCAGAATAATTCTATCCGTTTACAGGCAGAAGCCGATGACTGGCAGGCCGCGGTTAAAATCGGCGTTGATTTGCTGGTTGAGGCTGGCGTTGTAGAGCCTCGTTACTACCAGGCCATTCTGGACGGCGTTGAGCGTTTCGGTCCGTATTTTGTGATTGCCCCGGGTCTGGCTATGCCTCACGGCAGGCCGGAGGAAGGCGTTAAGAAAAACGGATTTGCGTTAGTCACCCTTAAAACGCCGCTGGTATTTAATCATGAAGATAACGATCCGGTAGACATTCTGATCACGCTCGCCGCCGTTGACGCTAAAACCCATAACGAAGTCGGCATCATGCAGGTGGTTAATTTATTCGAAGATGAAGCTAACTTCGATCGCTTGCGGGCCTGCCGTTCTGCTCAACAGGTTCTTGAGCTAATCGATGAAACGACAGCCGCTGCCAATGCTTAATTAAGGAAATTTAGTTATGACTAATCATTTATTACCTATGTTACAGGTTGCACTGGATAACCAGACCATGTCCGATGCTTATGCGACCACCCGGCTGATCGCTGACGAAGTCGACATCATTGAAGTTGGCACCATTCTTTGCGTTGGTGAAGGCGTTCGGGCCGTGCGCGATCTAAAGGCGCTCTACCCCGATAAAATCGTGCTGGCCGATGCCAAAATAGCCGACGCCGGTAAGATCCTGTCACGTATGTGTTTTGAAGCTAATGCCGACTGGGTCACGGTAATTTGCTGTGCCGATATTAATACGGCCAAAGGCGCGCTGGAAGTGGCAAAAGAATTTGGCGGAGACCTGCAAATTGAACTGACCGGTTTCTGGACGTGGGAGCAGGCGGATGAATGGCGCAAGGCCGGCATTCAACAGGTCGTTTACCACCGTAGCCGTGATGCACAGGCCGCAGGCGTTGCATGGAGCGAGGCCGATATTGCCGCCATCAAACGCCTGTCCGATATGGGGTTTAAAGTCACCGTTACCGGCGGGCTGGCGTTAGAAGATCTTCCTCTGTTTAAAGGAATCCCTATTCACGTATTTATTGCCGGGCGCAGTATTCGCGATGCAGCAAGCCCGGTTGCTGCCGCAAGAGAATTTAAACGTTCTATTGCTCAGCTTTGGGGATAAGGAGCCTTTATGCTGCAGAAAGCGGTTCCACTTGGTATCTATGAAAAGGCGTTGCCGCAGGGTGATGACTGGCTGGCTAAGCTTACGTTGGCTGCTGAATTGGGTTTCGATTTTGTTGAGATGTCTCTGGATGAGAGCGATAGCCGGTTAGCTCGACTAGACTGGAGCTCGGAACAACGGATGGCGCTGGTTTCTGCTGTAGCTAAAACCAGCGTACGCGTGCCTTCAATGTGCTTAAGCGCTCACCGGCGCTTTCCGCTGGGTGCAGAAGATGATGAGACGCGCAATCAGGGACTGGATATTATGCGTAAAGCCATCAGGCTGGCACAGGATGTTGGAATCAGGGTAATCCAACTGGCCGGCTATGATGTCTACTACAAGCAGGCCAATGATAATACCCGGGAACGCTTTCGCCATGGTTTAAAGGAATCTGTCGAAATGGCCAGTCGAGCGCAGGTCACGCTGGCAATGGAAATTATGGATTATCCGTTAATGAACTCAATCAGTAAGGCATTGGGTTACGCACACTACCTGAATAATCCATGGTTCCAGCTTTATCCTGATATCGGCAATTTATCGGCCTGGGATAATGACGTGCAGATGGAGCTGGCTTCCGGCGCTGGCCATATCGTAGCGGTTCACGTCAAAGATACAAAGCCGGGCATATTTAAAAATGTACCTTTTGGTGAAGGCATTGTGGATTTTGAACGTTGTTTTTCTACCTTGCGTAAAAGTGGTTATCAGGGCCCCTATCTGATTGAAATGTGGAGCGAAACGGCCAGTAACCCGACGAAAGAGGTGATTATTGCACGGGATTGGGTAAAACAGCGAATGCACAACGCAGGCTTGGCCATCGAGGTATAACTATGCTTGAACAGCTTAAACAACAGGTTTTTGCCGCTAATATGGCACTGCCGGATTACGGCTTAGTGGTGTTTACCTGGGGTAACGTTAGCGCTATCGACCATGGCCGCGGTCTGATAGTGATAAAACCAAGTGGTGTACCTTATGACACGATGAAAGCCGAAGATATGGTGGTAGTCGATTTACAGGGTAAGGTTGTTGACGGTGATTATCGGCCCTCATCGGATACTGCTACGCATTTGGCGCTTTATCAGCATTATCCACAGATTGGTGGTATTGTTCATACTCATTCTACTCACGCAACAGCATGGGCGCAGGCTGGCCTGCCCATTCCTGCGCTTGGCACAACTCATGCGGATTATTTCTTTGGTGATATTCCCTGTACCCGACCGCTCTCTGCAGAAGAGGTCGCTGGTGAATATGAACTCAACACCGGAAAAGTGATTGTTGAAACATTAGGTGATAATGACCCGCTGCATACTCCCGGCGCTGTGGTTTACCAACACGGTCCTTTCTCATGGGGAAAAGACGCTCATGACGCAGTGCATAATGCAGTCGTGATGGAGGAAGTTGCCAAAATGGCCTGGATAGCCTGTGGCATTAACCCTCGACTGAGCCCGATTGACGGTTACTTAATGAATAAACACTTTTGCCGTAAACATGGGCCAAACGCCTATTACGGGCAGACAGAGTGAATATCCACCGGTCTCGGGCTGGTGATTAATCCATCTTGTTAAATGTCAGCGTGTTACATCATTCCCAAAGAGTATTTTCAGCATGATATTTCGCTATTTATGAAAGCTCTGCATTTCCTTACGCTGGATGAGACTTATTCTTTTACTCTGACATGTTTAACTGTCTAATATTTATAGGATTATTTCGATGGGATTTAAAAACTTGTTTTTACAAACGGAACCGTCTCGCCGGCGCTATGGTATCGCCGTTTTTGTCGGATTTATTGCAGGTATTTTATCGGCATTTGTTAAGTGGGGAGCCGAAGTACCGCTGCCGCCCCGCACCATTACTGATGGTCGCGCAGAATTTAATCCGCCTTATCTTTTTTTGCGTGATTACCTCGGTATAGACCCGACAAGTACGGTATATACCTTCTCTGAGCACATTATTAACCCAGTGATGGTAACGCATATTATATTTTCACTGGTGTTTGCTATTGGTTATTGCATTGTTGCCGAGCGCTTTCCGAAAGTGAAAATGTGGCAAGGGGTGATGGCCGGTATTATTGTGACTGTTATCGTTCACGGGATAACTATCCCGCTGCTCGGGCTATCGCCAGCGCTGTCTATGTTGCCCTTTGATGAATATGTTTCTGAAATAGTCGGGCATATCTTTTGGTTCTGGGTTATTGAAATGATCCGACGCGACCTGCGCAATCGCATTACTCATGAGCCCGATGCAGAAGTCCCGCTAGATTCACCCTATCGCTGATTTTGAAATAATTAAAATTTAACTGAACGAAAAGAATAGGGGCCAGTGTTATCTGGCCCGAAGTATTTGAAAGCCGGGTGATTTGTATGCTTGTTGCGTTTTGGCTGATGTACTATGTCGGGCGCTTCGATTCTCTGATCCGGTCGCTAAGCATAAACGATATTCAATTGACAAAAATAAAGAATTTATCCTGTTAGTTTTGAGTTAACGCATGATAGCCTGCTCTTATTTCGCTATGATAGAGGCATTATTTCTATACATATTAAGTGTCGTCTGAAACCGGGCGGCGATTTAATCGATACGAGGATAGGTTTTATGGCGCAATCTCAAAGCGGTGTTCTGCTGGAGCACTGTCGTTTTGGTATTTTTATTGAAGCAAAAGTGGGCACTGATTTAGAACGTATTCGCTCTGGTTGTAAAGATTTTTGCGCGGCGTTAGCTGAGTTACAGCAAAAATTTCCGGATGCGGCATTAGGCGGGGTGATCTCATTTGGCTCCGACCTGTGGAAGCAACTGTCTGGTGGTAAGGGCGCTGGTGAGCTTAAACCTTTTACACCGCTGGGTAATGGACTGGCTCCGGCAACCCAACGAGATCTGTTAGTCCATATCCTCTCTCAACGTCATGATATCAACTTCACTCTTGCTCAAGCGGCGCTAAAAGCTTTTGGCGACGCCATTACGGTTGAAGAGGAAACGCATGGTTTCCGTTGGACCGAAGAACGTGATCTTAGCGGATTTGTTGACGGCACGGAAAACCCACAGGGTGATGCACGGCCTGAAGTTGCCGCTATCCCTGCCGATGATGCTGAAGATGCCGGTGGCAGCTATGTTTTAGTTCAGCGCTATGTGCATGACCTGAATATCTGGAACCAGATGCCGGTTAAAGCACAGGAAAATGCGATGGGGCGGACTAAGTTTGATAATCAGGAATTACCGTCTGACAAGCGCCAGCCTACTTCTCATTTAGGCCGCGTAGATCTTAAAGAAGAGGGCAAAGGCCTGAAGATTCTTCGTCAAAGCCTGCCTTATGGTACCGCCAGCGGAGAGCATGGTTTATTGTTTATCGCTTATTGCGCTCGTTTACATAATATTGAACAACAGCTGCTGAGTATGTTTGGTGATATGGATGGCAAAACCGATCAGTTGCTGCGCTTCAGTAAGCCGGTCACCGGTAGCTATTATTTTGCACCTTCTCTGCAACGTTTGATGGCGTTGTAAGAACGATCACCGGCAGGGATTAGCCTTGCCGGTGACTCTTATTTGTCACTTTTACCCTTTCGTCATCCCCCCGCGATTCCTGCCCTGACGCTATATTCCTTTTTGCTCTTAATCAGTCCTAAACGGTATATGAAAACGTTATATATAAGTTAAATCTGGTCATACACTATGACTTATCCAATGCGGTTTTTATTACTCTGCTTCGTTAATAGCGAACGGTAAATAACAGCGATAAGTGAGAATGTAAAATGAACAGAAAATGGCTAAAAGGCTGGGTATTAGCAACGCTGGTAGCAACCGGTTCGGCATCTGCCGCAGAATTACTAAATAGCTCTTATGATATTTCTCGCGAGCTGTTCGCTGAGATAAATCCGGTGTTTGAAAAGCAGTGGAAAAAAGAGTCAGGTGAAGATCTGACGATTAAACAATCCCATGCAGGATCGTCAAAACAGGCTTTAGCTATTTTACAGGGGCTTAAAGCCGATGTGGTTACTTACAATCAGGTCACTGACGTTCAGATACTGCACGATCGCGGCAATTTGATTCCGGCTGACTGGCAGTCCCGTTTACCGAATAACAGCTCTCCATATTACTCAACCATGGCGTTTCTGGTTCATAAGGGAAACCCTAAGAATATTCGTGACTGGAACGATCTGGTCCGTGATGACGTGAAGCTGGTTTTCCCTAATCCTAAAACATCCGGCAACGGTCGTTATACCTATTTAGCCGCCTGGGGTGCTACCAATATTGCTGACGGGGGCGACCAGAAAAAGACTCGCGAGTGGATGACGCGTTTTCTACAAAACGTAGCGGTATTTGATGTCGGTGGTCGTGGTGCCACGACCTCTTTTGTTGAGCGCGGGCTGGGGGATGTATTGATTAGCTTTGAATCTGAAGTTAACAACATTCAAAAACAGTATGGCGCCGACAAGTATGACGTTATCGTTCCTCCGGTTGATATCTTGGCTGAGTTCCCTGTCGCGTGGGTTGACCGCAATGTAGAACGTAATGGCACAGAGAAAGTGGCTAAGGCTTATCTAAACTTCCTCTACACGCCGGAAGCTCAGCAAATCTTCACGCGTTATAATTATCGGGTATACGACAAAGCGGCTATGGACGCGGTGAAAAGCCAGTTCCCTGAAGTAAAACTGTTCAATATCGAAGACCAATTTGGCGGCTGGGAAAAAGTGATGAATGAGCACTTCAGTACTAACGGTATTCTGGATCAGCTATTAGCCGAAGGACATAAAATCTAATGCTGTTATCAATACCTGCTAAACGCGTATTACCGGGCTTCTCTCTGAGTTTAGGGAGTAGCCTGTTATTTACCTGTTTAATTCTACTTCTGCCATTAAGTGCATTGGTTATGCAGCTTAGCCATATGAGCTGGCAGGAGTATTGGCAGGTAGTGACTCATCCTCAGGTGATTGCAGCTTATAAAGTCACATTATTGGCTGCTGCCGTCGCCAGTATTTTTAACGCCTTCTTTGGCATGCTGATGGCGTGGATTTTAACCCGCTACCGTTTCCCGGGCCGCAGTTTGTTAGATGGCCTGATGGATTTACCTTTTGCTTTACCCACTGCGGTTGCCGGATTAACCCTAGCCGGTCTGTTTTCTACCACCGGCTGGTATGGTTCATGGCTGGCGGAGTTTGATATTAAAGTTTCCTTTACCTGGTTAGGCATTGCCGTTGCCATGGCGTTTACCAGCATTCCTTTCGTTGTCAGAACTATCCAACCGGTATTGGAAGAGCTAGGCCCGGAGTATGAAGAAGCCGCCGAAACCTTGGGAGCCAGCCGCTGGCAGAGCTTTCGTTTAGTGGTTTTACCTGAAGTGGGGCCGGCATTGTTAACCGGTACCGTTTTATCTTTTACCCGAAGTCTGGGGGAGTTTGGCGCAGTGATCTTTATTGCCGGTAACATTGCGTGGAAAACCGAAGTGACGTCACTGATGATATTTATTCGCCTGCAAGAGTTTAATTATGCTGCTGCCAGCGCGATTGCCTCGGTCATTTTAGCCGCATCTTTAGTTTTACTGTTTATCGCCAACGTATTGCAGAGTCGATACGGTAAGCGCGTCGGGGGTCATTAATGACGGACTTTACCTATCAACAAGAGATGGGCCAGCGCCAGATTAACTGGGGTAAATGGGCACTGATTTTTATTGGCGTAGCCTTATCTCTGTTACTGCTGGTGATCCCGATGATCGCCATTTTTGTAACCGCATTCTCTGCCGGCTTTGAAGGGGTAGTCAAAAGTCTGAGCGACCCGGATATGCTGCATGCAGTCTGGCTGACGGTGTTAATCGCGTTTATTACCGTACCGGTTAACTTGGTTTTTGGTACCTTGCTGGCTTGGCTGGTAACGCGCTTTGAATTTCGAGGTCGTCAGCTACTGCTTACGCTGATTGATATTCCCTTTGCCGTGTCGCCGGTGGTGGCCGGGCTACTGTACCTGCTGTTTTACGGCTCTAACGGTTTAGTCGGCGGCTGGCTGGAATCACACAATATTCAACTGATGTTTTCATGGCAAGGCATGGCATTGGTGACCATTTTTGTCACGTGTCCGTTTGTGGTACGTGAACTGGTGCCGGTGATGATGAGTCAGGGGAGCCAGGAAGACGAAGCGGCGGTGTTATTAGGCGCTTCCGGCTGGCAGATGTTTCGCCGAGTGACCTTACCCAATATTCGCTGGGCGCTGCTTTATGGTGTGGTACTGACTAATGCCCGGGCAATCGGTGAGTTCGGGGCCGTGTCGGTGGTCTCTGGTTCCATACGCGGTGAAACCTACACGCTGCCGCTACAGGTTGAGTTGTTGCATCAAGATTACAATACCGCCGCCGCCTTTACCGCCGCTGCGCTGTTAACTTTAATGGCTATCGTGACGCTGTTCTTAAAAAGTACCCTTCAATGGCGTCTGGCCCGCCAGAAAAAACGCAATATTCAGGAGATAAACCATGAGCATTGAGATTAAAGGCATTAATAAATACTTTGACCGTACCAAAGTATTACAGGATATCTCTCTGGATATTACTTCCGGTGAGATGCTGGCTCTGCTCGGTCCTTCTGGTTCCGGTAAAACCACTTTATTGAGGATTATTGCCGGGCTGGAGTATCAAAGTGCCGGCCATCTTAGCTTTAATGGTAAAGATGTTAGCCGCCTTCATGCCCGGGACCGACACGTTGGTTTTGTTTTCCAGCACTATGCTTTATTTCGTCATATGTCGGTATTTGATAATGTGGCTTTCGGCCTGACGGTACTTCCGCGCCGCGAACGGCCGGACGCTGCGGCAATTAAACAAAAAGTAGAGCGTCTGTTGGAGATGGTTCAACTTGCCCATTTGGGGAGTCGTTTTCCATCTCAGCTATCCGGTGGTCAGCGCCAGCGGGTAGCATTAGCGCGCGCACTGGCAGTCGATCCACAAATTTTGTTGCTGGATGAGCCATTTGGCGCACTGGATGCTCAAGTGCGTAAAGAACTGAGAAGCTGGCTTCGTCAGTTACATGAGGAGCTAAAATTTACCAGCGTATTTGTCACCCACGACCAAGAGGAAGCAATGGAAATTGCCGATCGGGTTGTGGTGATGAGTCAGGGTCGAATTGAGCAGGTTGGTACACCTAATGAAGTGATGCGTGAACCGGAAAGCCGTTTTGTGCTGGAGTTTTTAGGTGAAGTGAATCGTATTCAGGGCGAAGTTAGGGGTTCCCGTTTATGGGTCGGCCAGCATCAATGGCCTTTGGATAGCGTATTGATTCATCAGGGGCCGGTTGAGCTTTATCTGCGCCCTTGGGAAGTTGAATTGAGTTCTCAAGCAACAAGCCGTTGTGTTTTGCCGGTTACCGTTGCAGACAGTATCCCTAAAGGGCATTACTGGCAGCTCACATTACAACCTTTAGGTTGGCAAGGTGCGCCGATTAGCGTTACCTTTAGTCATGAGAATGGCGCACCGCCGAAAAGAGGCGATCGTTATTTTATTGGCGGTGAACGTGCGCGGCTATATGCCGGAGAAGAATTGCTACAGCAGTCATTCTCTTATGCCAAAAGCGCTTGAGCGTTTGTTTCAGAATAAAATTTAACATGTATTTGCGTTGGGAAGACCAGGTGTCCACATTAGACGATTTTATTGGTAATACACCGTTAGTAAGATTACAGCGGTTGACGACAGGTTTAGACAGCGAAGTTTGGGTTAAGCTGGAAGGTAATAATCCGGCCGGATCGGTAAAAGATCGGGCCGCTTTGTCAATGATTGTTCGGGCAGAACAGCGGGGTGAAATTCAGCCCGGCGATTGCCTGATTGAAGCGACCAGCGGAAATACCGGTATAGCGCTGGCAATGATTGCCGCACTCAAAGGCTATTCCCTGCGTTATGGGGAGGAGCTTATTTTGGTCAGTCGCGAGCAGGGTATGGAAGGGGCTCGGGATTTGGCGCAGAAAATGGCTGATGAAGGGCAGGGGAAGATTTTGGATCAGTTTAATAATGATGATAATCCTTATGCTCATTTCTCGACTACCGGACCTGAAATCTGGCAGCAAACGGGCGGGAAAATTACGCATTTTGTCTCGAGCATGGGGACGACCGGAACCATTACCGGCGTCAGTCGCTATTTAAAATCCCAAAATGACAGCGTTCAGGTTATCGGACTTCAGCCGGCAGAAGGAAGTAGTATTCCGGGTATTCGTCGTTGGTCTCCAGGCTATTTACCGGGTATTTTTCGTCCGGAGTTGGTTGATACTGTGTTAGATATTTCTCAGTCAGATGCAGAAAAAACCATGAAGCAGTTGGCAACGCGCGAAGGCATATTCTGTGGTGTCAGTTCTGGTGGTGCCGTTGCCGGAGCGTTGAGGGTTGCGGCTGAGAATAAGCATGCGGTGGTTGTGACGGTGATATGCGATCGCGGGGATAGGTATTTGTCGACGGGGGTGTTTGATTAATGATGATGTTGAGTGGTAATCATTGGGTTTGAATTCGTCAGGATTATCATATATTTCGTCCGTTAATCGTAATGAGTTTAGCTAAACTACGGCGCACCGGCCGAGCAAAGGGGGTGGGCGACCCCCTCTTGCATCACCGCGGCCTCGCTACAAATGTAGACCGCAGCTTTGCTGCGGTAACCTCAGTCAGCTAAAAGGTTTAACGCACCGGTACGGATTCGTTCCTGACGAAGCCGTACCTCGTCCCGCATCCATGCGGGCCGTGCTACCTTTTAACTTCCTTCGGCAACATTTGTCATGCTCGAGTTGAAAGGTCACGGTCAAGGTCAAAACAAACGCCTAATCGTTAGCTATTACTCTCTCTCCAGCGCATTTATCGGGTCCATTCTTGCTGCGCGGCGGGCCGGGAAGAAGCCGAATATTACACCGATCAGCGTTGAGCAAGCGAACGCGGCGACGATTGAGGTCACGGAGTAGATCATTGAGAAGCTGCTGACGAGCTGATCAAACAGGCTGCCAATGGCTAGTGCCAATCCAACGCCTAATGTGCCGCCTAACAGGCAAACCAGAACCGCTTCAATTAGGAACTGCTGCATAATATCGCTTGAGCGGGCGCCGACCGCCATACGAACACCAATTTCACGGGTTCGTTCGGTGACTGAAACCAGCATAATATTCATGACGCCGATACCGCCAACAATCAGGGATATTACGGCTATCATTGAAACCAGTAAGGTCATTGTCGCGGTGGTTTTTTCAATCGTCTGACGGATGCTGTCGGTGTTAAGAATAAAGAAGTCCTGTTTACCATGACGCTGGGTCAGAAGTTTAGTCACGCCTTGTTCAGCAACGTTAAGGTCAACATTGTCGTTAATTCGAACGGTAATACTTTTTAGATAAGACTGCCCCAGCATACGGTTCATCACGGTGGTATACGGCAGCCAAACGTTAAGGCTTTCATTGCTGCCAAATCCGCTCTGCTGTTTTTCTACTACTCCAATAATTCGCGCCGGAAGGTTGCCTAATAGGATGACCTGACCGACCGGATTACTTTGCTCACCGAACAGCTTATTACGGGTGTTTTCATCAATTACCGCGTCCTGCGACAGTGAGTTAACGCTGTTGAGATTAAATGACATACCCTGAGCCAGCTTATAGCCCCGCACATCAAAGAATTGTTCACCAACGCCGTTAACCGTTCCGGTTACCGACTGATTATTGACCCGGAAAGTGGTACTGGTAGAGACGCTGGGGGTTACGCTGTGAACATAGCCCTGTTGGCGTAACGCATCGGCATCGCTGGCGCGCAGTGTGTGAATCGTCGAGGCTTTTCGGTCACCAAAATCATTGCCGGGGAAGACCTCTAGAGTACTGGTACCCATCGAACTGATATCCGCTAATATCTTTTGCCGGGAGCCTTCTCCCAGCGCCACCACTGAGACTACCGATGCGATACCAATAATAATGCCAAGCATGGTGAGGAACGTACGCAGGCGCTGGGATACCATTGCCAGTAAGGCCATTTTAAACGCATCAACAAAGCGGTCTCGCTGGGCAGAAAATCCATTATTGGTCTTTGTGTGGTGCGAGGAGCCGGGAATACCTTTAGCCGGCGTGCTTGCTTCCTGATCCGGCCGGCTTTGTCGGTCGGCAATAATGTTGCCGTCACTGATCTCAATAATACGTTCAGCATGCTCAGCGATTTGCATATCGTGGGTAACAATGACTACGGTATGGCCCTGACCGTGTAAATCTTTAAGAATTTTTAAGACTTCCTGACCGCTATGCTTATCAAGCGCGCCGGTTGGCTCATCGGCCAGAATAATTTGCCCGCCATTCATCAGCGCTCTGGCAATACTGACCCGCTGCTGCTGGCCTCCGGATAGCTGGCTTGGACGATAGCTGGTGCGGTCACTCAACCCTAAACGGGTTAACAGGGCGACGGCCCGATCTTTACGCTTTTGTCGTTCGGTACCGGCATAGATCGCCGGTACTTCCACGTTACCCGCCGCGGTTAAATCCCCTAACAAATGATAACGCTGGAAGATAAAGCCAAAGTGCTCACGCCGCAGCTCGGCTAAGTCATCGGGCATTAATTGATTAGTTGCCCGACCTGCGATTTTATAAGTGCCGCCGCTGGGTTTATCCAGACAGCCAAGGATATTCATCAGGGTCGATTTACCGGAGCCTGAGGCTCCGACAATAGCCACCATTTCACCTGCATTGATGGTGAGATTAATCCCTTTTAATACGGTTACGGTTTGCTCTCCCGCCGGGAACTGACGGGTGATATTATCTAACTGAAGTAACGGTTGAGCCATAGGATTACATCCTCATCCGTGGCATACGGGTTGACTGATTCTGGGCACTGCCGCTGGCTTCGCTGACGATGACCTTTTCCCCTGCTTTAAGGCCGTCTAATATTTGGACGTCTACATTATTGTTAATGCCGGTTTTTACTTTTCTTTGTGTCACATTGCCGGCCTCATCAACCACCCGAATAGTGGCATTACCCTGACCATCCATCTGATTAATGGCCGTGGCCGGAATAATGATGGCATCTTTTGCCTGCTCAAGAATGATATACACCTGAGCCGTCATGGATATACGCAGCTTGCCATCCGGGTTATCAACGTCGAACAGGCCGTTGTAATAGATAGCGGTAGTGCTGGATGTTGAGCTGGTTGATGTGGTGGTGTCAGTATTAATGGAGTCCGGAGCTGGCTCAATGGCTCTTAGCTTTGCGCTATAGCGTTTGCCGGGTTCACCTAAAATGGTGAAATAAACCGGCATACCGACTTTAACTTTCGGTACGTCAGCTTCAGAAATCTGAGCCTCGATGGTCATAATATCTAACTGCGCCACCTTGATAATTGTCGGCGCGCTTTGTACGGCGTTAACCGTTTGACCTTCTTCCACCGGAATGGCCACTACCACTCCGTCAATCGGTGAACTGATTTGGGTATAACCTAAATTGAGTTTAGCAGTATCAACGGCGATCTGGGCCTGAACAATTTGGGCATCCAACGCATCAATATCGGCTTTGGTGGAATCTAACACGGCTTTTGCACTATCGTAATCAGCCTGAACGCCGACGCCTTTAGCCAAAATTTGCCGCTGGCGTTCAAAGGCTAGCTGGTTGTTTTTCAGGGTGGCCAGCTTGGAGGTACGCTGAGCCTGAGTGCTTTTTAGACCCGCTTCGGCATCTTTGAGATTATTTTGCTGGGTTAAGTCATCAATTTCTGCAATAGCCTGGCCTTTAACCACTTTATCGCCCAGTTCTACATGCAGAGCTTTGATTTGTCCGGAGACTTGAGCACCGACATTAACCTGTTTTAATGCTTTAATAGAGCCATCGGCCAGAACGGTTTGTTCAACGTCGGCTTTAATCGCCAGCGCCGTGATAAAGTTAGGTTTTTCCGTTGCGGAAAAAAAGAATACTTTTATCAGCAACCCGGCAATCAGTATACCTGCGAGGATCAGCACATAACGTAGCTTGGATGATCGTATTTGCATAAGCCTAAATAGCCCCTAAAAAAGCGAAAGATAAATATAACCGTCATACTTCGAGCTGCATCTTTGTTGGCTGCGCTCGCTCACTCGAATCACTTACTAGTGTAAGCTCATCGAGAGTCGCTCTCTTGCCGTCTCGATGCCGCTAGAATTATTTTGGTTATATAAAAAATATAGAGAAAAAGTATCTCTTAATTATTACGCGTTAATGTACAACGAGTTTAGGGTCAATGACGTAAACTCATCTTAAGGAAAGTGTAAGGTTTAGGTAAAAATGGCTGCATCCTGATGCAGAAGGCGTGAGAATGAGCGAAAACATATTATAAGCATGATATTGCGGAGATTGGCATGAAAATTCTTCTGGTCGATGATGACGTTGAGTTAGGCAGTATGCTGCGGGAATATCTGGAAGCCGAAGGCTTTTCAGCCACGGTAGCATTAACCGGGACTGCAGGCGTAGCCGGTGCCCTGTCGGGTGAGTATGCTGCGATGATTTTAGACATCATGTTACCGGATATGAGCGGTATCGATGTGTTGAGTAAAGTCCGGAAACAAAGCCGTTTGCCGATTATTATGCTGACGGCAAAAGGGGACAATATCGACAGGGTCATCGGGCTGGAAATGGGGGCGGATGATTACGTGCCTAAGCCTTGCTATCCGCGCGAATTAGTTGCCCGCCTGCGGGCGGTATTACGCCGTTTTGAAGAGCATGTTGAGCCTCAGGACAGCATGATTATTGCACTGGGAGACTTACGGTTAGATGCTTCTCAGCGTATCAGTGAGTGGAAAGGTGAAGCCTTTGAACTGACGGCCTCAGAATTCAATCTATTGATGTTATTGATGAAAGAGAGGAATAGAGTGGTGTCGAAAGACGAGCTGTCACTACAGGGTCTTGGTCGACCGAGAGAAGCCTACGATCGCAGCGTGGATGTTCATATCAGCAATATCCGACAAAAGCTGAGTCAAATTGCCGGTGATACGCTGTCAATCGAGACTGTCCGCAGTATTGGTTATCGAATCAGGTAAGGGATTATGCGACGTAGCCTTTTTTGGAAGATATTAATTGGATTTTGGATTACTTATATTGCCATTACTCAGTCGGTATGGATGGTATTTTCCTATTATGCCAGTCAGAAAGAGCCGTTTGAAAATCGAATCGCTAACCGAATTGTTGCGCTACAGTTTAATTCTGCGGTATCCGTTTTGGAGACTGAAGGTCTCAGCGGATTAAATCGCATGGTAGATAAGTGGCCGGAAAGCGATCAGCGCAACGTCTCGGTTATGCTGCTGAAAGGGCCGTTGTCTGCAGTCTCTGAGCGCCAATCACTGATTCCGTTAACCGATGATATCAAAGTGGAACTGGTTAAAGGCGGGGACGGTAAAAGCTATTTACTCAAGTATGACGTTGAAGCCCTACGCAAAGAGTATCGTCCGAAACGTTCCGGAAGAATATTGCTTAGCTTGCCTAATCCGCTGGTAATTTTAGGCGCGATTGGTGGCTTTCTCTTTAGTGCTGTTCTGGCATGGCATTTAACCAAGCCGATGCGTCAGCTTCGATCCGGTTTTGATCGGGTATCTCAAGGCGATCTTGAAGTGAGGCTCTATCCTCTGATGGGCAAACGGCGCGATGAACTTAGCGATATGGCGCGTGATTTTGACTCTATGGTAGAGCGCCTGAAGCTATTAGTCGGCGCTCGGGAGCAACTTCTGCACGATGTTTCCCATGAACTTCGCTCGCCTTTAGCCCGGCTACAGTTAGCCATTGGCTTGGCCAGACAAAATCCTCAAAACGTAGATAATGCGCTTGAGCGGATAGAACAGGAGTCAGTCCGGTTAGATAAAATGATCGGTGAACTTCTGACTTTATCCAGAACGGATGCCACCGGTATCTCTGATGAAGAGTACTTTGACCTCTATGGTTTAGTGGATGCAGTTGTAAGCGATGTGCGTTACGAAGCTCAAATTCCCGGTGTGAATATTGAGCTTGAGGCGGATGAGCAGATCCAGTCTGAATCGACAGTCAGGGGTAACTCCGAACTGATGCGCAGGGCGGTGGAGAATATCGTTCGTAATGCTTTGCGCTTCTCCAGTACCGGGCAACTGATTAAAGTGATTCTGACTCAGGTCGAAAATGAGTTTGTTATTCAGGTCAGGGATCAAGGACCGGGAGTGGATGAGGATAAGCTGTCCAGCATTTTCGACCCGTTTGTCAGAGTTAAATCAGCCTTGTCAGGCAAAGGCTATGGTCTTGGACTGGCGATTGCCCGTAAAGTTGTCAATGCACACGGGGGCTCGATTGAAGCCCATAACGGTGATACCCAAGGGTTGATTATCAATATTCACGTACCTAAGTGGGATAGCTGATAAAGCGAAAATTTCGTCCGCATAATTAGCATCGGAATATTGATTTCTTCTAGCGGCCGAGGGGTGACGTTTTTTGGCGTATCGGGCTACGGGCCAGCACCAGCGCTGTTCAAATTTGTTCCTGACAAATTTGTCGGTGGCTCACGCCACTACGACCTCAACGTTGGCCTCTTCTTCCGATTGGCTACTTTTAAGACCAATATTTTAATTATTGGGGTTTATCATCAGTTTGAAAGCGGATTGTTGCGAGCAATCCGCTTTCTTCTTTTGGACTTAGCGTTTGATTGCGCTAACGTCTATTTTTCCGGGGAATCTTTTGCGTATCAGAACAAAGAATACCGGTACAAAGAAGATAGCCAGTATCGTTCCTGACACCATCCCGCCTAATACCCCGGTACCTACCGCATGCTGGCTGCCAGACCCGGCGCCTTGGCCAATCGCCATTGGCAGCACGCCAAATATAAAGGCCAGTGAGGTCATCAGAATGGGGCGCAGACGTAAGCGACAGGCTTCAAGGGTCGCATGGACTAAATCCTTACCTGAACGATGAAGTTCATTGGCAAATTCGACAATCAGAATCGCATTTTTAGCTGACAGGCCAATGATCGTTAACAGACCTACCTGAAAATAGACGTCGTTCTCCAGCCCGCGCATCCATGTTGCACATACTGCTCCTAACACGCCGAGTGGAACGACCAACATCACAGAAAACGGTATAGACCAGCTTTCATATAGTGCTGCCAGACAGAGGAACACCACCAGTAACGATATGGCATAAAGTGCCGGGGCCTGTTCGCCAGATAAACGTTCCTGATAGGACATACCGGTCCATTCCAGACCGATACCCATCGGCAGCTCTTTAACCAGCTTTTCCATGATATCCATGGCAGTACCGGTACTGATGCCAGACGCAGCCTCTCCGACAATTTCCACTGCTGAACTGCCGTTATAGCGCTCTAGGCGCGGTGAACCATAGTTCCATTCAGTAGTGGTAAAGGCAGATAGAGGAACCATACCGCCCTGATTATTATTCACATACCAACGGTTAATATCATCCGGCTGCATACGGTAAGGGGCATCACCCTGGACATAAACTTTTTTTACCCGCCCGCGATCGAGGAAGTCATTGACGTAAGACGAGCCCCAGGCGGTTTTTAATAAATCATTAATATCATCAATCTCTACGCCCAGTGACTGAGCTTTGCGCTGATCGATATTAACCTGTAGCTGCGGGCTGTCATCTAAACCGTTATGACGTACTCTGGTGAGCCTTGGGTCTTTGGCCGCAGCGGCTAATAGCGTGTCTCGGGCCTGCATTAGCGCTTCATGACCTACGCCTGCGTGGTCTTCCAACTCCATATCAAAACCGGCAGAATTTCCGAGGCCGGAAATTGCCGGAGGACTGCTGGCAAATACTCGGGCTTCTTTAATTTGGCTAAAGGCTCGGGTAGCCCGTTCAATAATGGCAAATGAAGTGTCTTCTGGGTTGGTTCGTTCACTCCAGTCGCGAAGGCGAACAAACATTCTAGCTACGTTTTGCCCGTTACCTCCGGGGCCAGAACCCACGGTCGAGAACACGGATTTAACGTTTTTACCTTCTTTCTGTAGCAGATACTGTTCAACGCTCTGGACGACTTTAAAGGTTTGTTGCTGGGTTGAGCCCACCGGTAATTGAATTTGGGTCATAAACACCCCCCGATCTTCAAGAGGAAGAAACGAGGTCGGTAGGCGGGTAAACATCAGGCCCAAGCCGACAATAATTAGCAGGTAAACTAACATTGTGCGCCCTTTGTGATGAATGACCTTAGAGACACCTTTTTCATAACGCCGGGCATTACGTGCAAACATGCGGTTGAACCAGCCGAAAAAGCCGCGCTGAGTATGGATTTCACCTTTTCGAATGGGTTTTAGCATTGTTGCACAGAGTGCCGGAGTAAGTACTAGCGCGACCAAAACAGACAACACCATGGCCGAGACAATGGTGACGGAAAACTGTCGGTATATCGCACCGGTCGTTCCGCCAAAGAATGCCATAGGAACGAACACTGCGGATAAAACCAGAGTAATACCCACCAGCGCACTCTGGATTTGCCCCATAGACTTTCGGGTAGCATCTCGTGGTGAAAGGCCTTCCTCCGCCATAACGCGTTCGACGTTTTCTACCACCACAATGGCATCGTCAACTAATAATCCGATCGCTAATACCATGGCAAACATGGTGAGAGTATTGATACTAAAGCCGAACATGTACAACACGGCATAAGTACCAAGCAGTACGACAGGTACGGCAATTGTCGGGATCAGCGTGGCGCGGAAGTTTTGTAAAAACAGATACATGACTAAAAAGACCAGGAAGATAGCTTCCATCAAGGTCTTTACCACATCTTTAATTGAAGCCTGCACAAAGGGGGTTGTTTCATAGGCATATTCAACTTTTAGTCCCGGTGGAAAATATTGTTCCAGCTCGGCCAGTTTTGCCTTAACCAATTTGTCTGTAGCTAACTCATTGGCGCCGGAAGCCAGTTTTATACCCATTCCGGAAGCCGGCATACCATTATAGCGGCTGATGTAATCGTATTTCTCTGACCCCAATTCAATGGTAGATACATCACCAAGGGTGACGACAGAGCCATCCTGATTTACTCGTAGAGTAATCTCGCGAAATTGTTCCGGGGTTTGTAATTGAGCCTGCGCATTCATGGTGGCATTCAGCGCCTGGCCGGGCACGGAAGGCGTCCCGCCGACTTGGCCTACGGCAATCTGGCTATTTTGCGATTTAATAGCATTCACTACGTTTTTGGTGGTGAGATTAAAGCTGGTCAGCTTGTCTGGGTTTAACCAGATACGCATTGCATATTGTGAACCATAGGAATCTACACTACCGACTCCGTCTATCCGACTTATCGGATCTTGTAAGTTACTGGCAACGTAGTCTGAGATATCTTGCCGGGTCATGGAGTTATCGGTCGATACGAAAGCAACGGTCATCAAGCTATTATCGCCAGATTTTGAAACGGTTACGCCTTGCTGCTGAACGTCCTGAGGTAATTTTCTGATTGCGCCCTGTAATTGGTTTTGCACCTGCTGCATCGCTTCATTCGGATTAGTTCCGGCTTTGAAAGTGAGAGTGATAGATGCACTGCCCGTGTTACTGCTTTGGGATGACATGTACTGCAGGTTATCCAGACCGGTCATATTTTGTTCTATGGTCTGAGTGACGGTATTTTCCAGCGTTTGAGCAGATGCTCCCGGGTAATTGGCCGAGATACGAACGGTCGGGGGAACAAGATTAGGATATTGTTCAATAGGTAATGAACTGATGGCAAGCAGGCCAGTAAGACTGATAATGATGGCAATAACCCAGGCAAAAATAGGGCGATCGATAAAAAAACTAGCCATGGGTAGCAACCTTCATAACGCTCTCTTTTTATTTTAATGTCTGCTGCTACATAGCAGGACAGCGAAACAGCGTAAAATCGTAATCTACTTTAACTCGCGACTGTGAAGAAAAAATGGAGATCATGTAAAAAAACATCAGCTCGAGAAAAATAGCTCAACTGAATGAAATCAGAAAAGAAAAAGTGTGTCGATTAAGTAAAAAGAGACTTAAGTCTGACCTGATTATAAGCTTAACTCAGACAGGGCAGCGTGGGGATAGGGGAATTAAAATAAATATGCCGACCGGTGACGCCGATCGGCATTGAATAACTATTTATACTGTCATACTTCAAGCCGCATCGTTGTTGGCTACGTTCGTTCACCCGACAAATCTGCTGTAAGTAGATTTGAACGCTGCTGGCAGCGGCCCCGAAGGGGTTAGGCCCATTAATGGGCCTAATAATCACTTACCTGAGTAAACTCATCAGAACTCTCTCTTGCCGTCTTGATGCAACTCGAACTATTTTGGCTATAGCTGCTTTTAAGCAAACAATAACTATTTCTTGATACGAATAACCGGTGTTTCACCGACAACAACCGTGCCGCTAAGCTTAATCAGTTCTTTGATTTCATCCATATTGGAGATTACTACAGGCGTTAGCGTTGATTTAGCTTTTTCTTCCAGCAGGGCCAGATCAAATTCAATCACTAAATCACCTTTCTTAACGTGTTGACCTTCTTCTGCAATACGCTTGAAGCCTTCGCCTTTGAGTTCAACGGTATCAATACCGAAGTGAACAAATAATTCAATACCGCTATCAGACTCAATAGAGAATGCGTGATTGGTTTCAAAAATCTTACCGATAGTTCCATCTACAGGGGCAACCATTTTGTTACCAGTAGGTTTAATCGCAATACCATCGCCAACGATTTTTTCAGCAAACACAACATCAGGTACGTCTTCGATGTTGACAATTTCACCGGACAGCGGAGCAACAATCTCAATGCTGCCTGCGTCTTTTTTATCATCAGAAACGAGTTGTTTCAGCTTATCGAACAGACCCATGACTTTCTCCTCAGCAGTAATGTTTTAAGCGGTGTGCCGTTATTATTTTATCTACCCATAATCGTTGGAGTTGCCGCTGTATTGACTGCAACTCCAATGACGTTAGGGATAACTAGCAGAGCGTTTTTTCTTCGATGAATTTATTAACAATGTCTAATACCTCTTGTGCCGTTGGCTGTGCTAATGCACTTTCCGCCAGCGCTTTTACATCAGAGAAATTCGCGTTACGAATGATTTTCTTGATGCGAGGAATAGCAATTGCGCTCATGCTAAATTCATCCAGGCCCATACCGAGCAGCAATAAAGTTGCACGTTCATCACCGGCTAATTCACCACACATCCCAGTCCATTTGCCTTCTTTATGAGAAGCATCAATAACCTGTTTTATCAGGGTTAAAACGGACGGAGATAATGGATTATAGAGATGAGAAATCAACTCATTGCCACGATCTACTGCTAGAGTATACTGGGTTAAGTCATTTGTCCCAATACTAAAGAAATCAACTTCCTTCGCCAGATGGTGTGCAATGGTGGCCGCAGCAGGTGTTTCTACCATTACTCCCACTTCGATGGCTTCATCAAAAGTGATATTCTCTTCTCTTAGCTGCGTTTTCAACATTTCCAACTCAGTTTTCAGTAATCTAACTTCTTCTACTGAAATGATCATTGGGAACATGATTCTTAGCTTACCGAAGGCGGATGCACGCAAAATGGCCCGCAGTTGAGCGTGAAGAATTTCTTTACGGTCAAGACAAATACGAATTGCACGCCAGCCAAGGAATGGGTTTTCTTCTTTAGGAAGGTTCATATACGGCAGGTCTTTATCACCACCGATATCCATGGTCCGTAATATAACCGCTTGCTCTCCCATGGCTTCAACAACCGCTTTATATGCCTGAAATTGCTCTTCTTCAGTAGGGAATGACTCACGGTCCATAAACAGGAATTCTGTACGGTATAAACCAACGCCTTCCGCACCGTTACGTTCTGCTCCGGGTACATCACGAACTGTTCCGATATTGGCACAAACTTCTACCTGATGGCCATCAAGGGTAATTGCAGGCAGATCTTTGAGCTTGGCTAATTCATTTTTATCACTGATGTATTGGCTTTGAGCTACTTTAGATTGCTCAATCACTTCAACAGATGGATTAACGTGAACTTTATTATTCACACAATCCAGAATCAGGAAGTCACCATTTTTTACTTGCTTGGTGACATCGTTGGTACCAACGATTGCCGGAATCTCCAGCGATCGGGCCATAATGGATGTATGGGAAGTGCGGCCGCCTAAATCGGTAATAAAGCCAAGAACTTTATCCAGATTCAACTGTGCGGTTTCTGACGGCGTCAGGTCGGTAGCAACCAGAATAACTTCATCTTTAATTGCACCGAGATCGACAATAGACATGCCGAGAATATTTTGTAGTAAACGTCTACCGATATCACGGATATCGGCAGCACGCTCTTTTAAATATTCATCTTCAAGGCTTTCAAGCTCGATGGCTTGGGCTTCGAACACGGCGTGAACAGCGGCATCAGCCGTCTCTTGCTTAGTTTTAATTCGACTTATGATTTCCTGCTCGAGGTCTTCATCCTCTAACAGCATGATATGGCCTTCAAAGATCGCAGCTTTTTCTTCGCCGAACGTCTCACTCGCTTTAGCCATAATGGCGTTGAGTTGTTCACTGGCCTTATCGCGGCCGGTCTTGAAGCGGGCAATTTCCTGCTCGGTATTATCGCTGGAAATCTTTTTGTTATTAATGACGATGGGTTCGTCTTTTAATATCAAAGCCTTACCAAATGCGATGCCTGGAGATACTAAAATGCCTGAAATCATAAGCCTACCTTTAATTTAAAACTAAAACGGGTGTTGAAATGTCGTAAAGGGCTTATTCAAGTTCCGCCATTAATTTGACCAGATGTTCAACGGCCTGTTGCTCATCTTCACCTTCAGCTGAAATGGTCACTACGGTGCCTTGAGTCAGGCCAAGAGTTTGTAATTTAAACAGGCTTTTAGCGCTAGAGCTCTTACCATTAGAAGTCACAGTAATGTCAGAAACGAATGCTTTAGCTTCTTTTACAAATTGTGCAGCAGGGCGGGTATGAAGGCCGTTTGGTGCAGTTACGGTTACATCTTGCTGAAACATAGTGATCCTCAACTTAGTTGGATTAATGTTCTTGGCGTTAACACTTAAGTTTAGCCTAAATTTAACTAACATCGCTTTTGTTATTGGGTAAAAAAGCCATGCTAATGTGGGATGCGCTGGGTAGTCAAAACGGGTAATAAACCGCACGTATGCTGGCTTGCTACCTGTTAAAAACTGAACTTCTGTTACCTACGCTATTATATCTACTCCTTTTTAGCAAGAACCTAAAAAGGCTGAGTAGTGATTTAATTCGAGCATCGAAAAAAAGTAGTAGCTTGATACTAGTAGTCAGTCAATAAATCAAATTTTTTTAGCAAAAAGCGAGAGCTGACGCACAAAAAATACCCATGTAGCACCGTTTGCGAATCTCAAGAAGCGGCAATCCTGTGCAGCCATTTTAATATTAGCAGCTATATAAAATTGAAATGAAAAAGGCCCGGAAAAGGGCCTTTTAGTGGGTGGATAATTGTTACTATTGTTGCAGCTCTTTTTCCGTAAATATATCGGCAAACAGCGGGGTACTTAAATAGCGTTCTCCTGATGATGGCAGTATGACAACAATATTCTTGTCTGCAAACTCAGGCAGCTCAATCAGTCGAAGAGCTGCTGCAACGGCTGCACCGGATGAGATACCGGCCAAAATACCTTCTTCTTCCATTAAACGACGCGCGGTTGAAATAGATTCTTCATTGCTAATCTTCTCGACGCGGTCAATCAGGCTTAAATCTAAGTTACCCGGGATAAAACCAGCACCAATGCCCTGAATCTTATGCGGGCCCGGTTTTAATTCTTCACCGGCTAAAGCCTGGCTGATAACCGGTGAATCCGTTGGCTCGACGGCAACGCTGATAATCTTTTTACCTTTGGTGTTTTTAATGTAGCGGCTAACTCCGGTCAGCGTTCCGCCCGTACCTACGCCGGCAATAAACACGTCGACGGCACCGTCAGTATCTTGCCAGATTTCCGGGCCGGTAGTTTTTTCATGAATTTCAGGGTTTGCCGGATTATTAAATTGCTGGAGTAATAAATAATGAGCAGGATCTGAAGCAACAATTTCTTCTGCTTTAGCTATCGCCCCTTTCATCCCTTTAGCAGCTTCGGTTAAAACCAAATTAGCACCAAGGGCTTTAAGTAATTTACGGCGTTCCAGACTCATAGATTCAGGCATGGTCAGGGTTAGTTTATAACCACGCGCAGCGGCTACATAAGCTAAAGCAATACCGGTGTTACCACTGGTCGGTTCAACCAGCTCAACGCCCTGTTTCAATAAACCACGCTTCTCAGCATCCCAAATCATATTGGCACCAATACGGCATTTAACGCTGAAGCTAGGATTACGCGACTCAATTTTGGCCAGAATTTTGCCATTTCCGATACGGTTCAGACGTACTAATGGGGTGTGGCCAATAGTCTGTGAATTGTCTTCATAAATCTTAGTCATGGTCTATCCTTTTAATCTTATGAATTATTTAGGGAACCTATACAGCATAACGTCTAAATCTGAACTGTGAAGGAAGGAATCGATATATCGATATGTAATTAAGGAATAAGTTTTTATCACAGTACAAAATCATGACGTTGTACTCAGAAGGTGCCTATGTACCAACGCTTATGGAGGAATCTACGGAAGAAACAGTAAATATAAGAATAATTGCTGTGTAATAAGTAAACAAACCATATTGTAAGAATATTGTTCATTTATAGATATGTAGCACTGTGTTTAATTTGTGTTTGATTAAAAATCAAATGGTTATGGTTTTTTCATCACACTACTTGTGTGGCACTTTACTTGCGATTGAGTGTTAAGTGGGTATAATCAGCCGCAACAAGAAAGTCACATAAAGTAGCATAAAACATAAACAGGATTATTCTAGCTAACTGGTTTAAGGACGAATAATAACTAGCCTTATTTATGCCAGTGGCTGCGCTATATCATTCTATACAGTGCCTTTAGGAGCCGTAACCTAAGGGCGGTAGCATGCCTGAAAAGCAAATAAAGAATTTATTCTTCAAGTAAATACATTATATTTCAACCAATTGGAATGGCAATGAGCGACAAAAATCAACCGCAGCAACCACCAGAACCACCACAGTCACAACAACCACCTATCGCTGGTTACTATCCTTACCCTATGTTTCAAGCCCCTAAAAACGATGAGATTGATTTATTTGACCTTATCGCACAGCTATGGAAGAAAAAACACTGGATTATTGGTTGTATGTTGATCACCACGCTTCTTGCGGCGGCATATGCGTTTACCGCCAAAGAGCAGTGGACTGCAACGGCAGTAGTTGATGTGCCGAGTTTTGATACTATGGATAACTATTATCAGGGATACAGGTTGTTGGAGGGTAACGTTGAGAAACCAACGTCATCAGAGGAGGTTGCCGATAAGTTGTTTAAGCAATTTATTTCGCTGGCCGGTTCTTATAATGAGTTAAGTAAGTTTGTTAGTGGAAGTGATTACTTTAAAAAGCTAGCTGAAGGAAAAGATGAACAAAGCAGGGCTAGATTGCTTAATGATATTATTGATAATGTAAAGCTAACTAAAGAGAAAGATAGCTCGATCTATTCTTTAAGCTTCCCCGCAGCTACTGCGATTGAAGCTAAAAATCTGTTAGAAAAATACGTTAGTGTGGTTAATAGTAATATTAGCAAAACTCAGTATGCTCAATTAACGACTCAAATCGAAAATAAAAAGCAAACATTAAAAAATCAAATGGATGCTATTAAAAATATAGCTGAAGAGCAGCGGTTGGAAGAAATTCAAAACATAAAGATGGCTCTTACGGTAGCTGAAAAAACAAACATTCAGAAACCTGAGATTACCGGTTTAACTAAGTTAGATAATAATAGTCTATTTTTACTCGGTAAAGATGCGCTTAGTGCCATGTCTGAAGGCATTGAAAAACAACCGTTAGCGATGAGTGATGATTATTATGATTTGCAGCGCCAGTGGATTAATCTAAATAATTTCAAAGTTGATAGCGCTGATGCTAAAGGGTTTAGTTATTTGAAGAATCCGATGATTCCAATAGAAAAAAACAAACCCAAAGTGTTATTAATTATAATGTTAGGTGCTTTTTTTGGCGCTATTGCTAGTGTTTTGTTTTTTTCATTTATTGGTTTTCTAAAGTCAAAATTATAATTTATTTTTGGGGGATATATCCTGAAAAGACAAAAAATATATTTTTCAATTGAGCAAGCTTTAGAGTCTGGGGCTGTTTTTATATTTATTGCTGTTGGTGGTGTTATTTTGAATAGCGATGATATGGCAATGGTTATCATATCTCAATCTATTGCATCATTATTTATTTTATTTTGTTCTTGTTTCACAACTCAGTATCTGCTGCTAAAATACAATAATGAAAGCTTTTCTTATTGGTGTGCAATATTTTTTATTTTTTTTATTACTATAACCCCGTTGTTGTATGTAGTTCCTAATAGTATATATTGTTTTTTACTTTTCCTTTCCGGTTCGTTAAGCGAATTCATAAAAAGGTTGTGTTTTTACAGCAATAAGTCATTGATTTCTTTGTGTTTTTCATTGGTTTCTTTTTTGATATTCGTAGTAATGGTTATTATTATCTACTTTTGTAATATTAAGGTAGACTCCACTTATTATATTATATTGTTTTTTAGTATGAAGTTTATCCCGCTAGCTCTCGTTTTTATTTTTATTAAAGGAAAGTCCTATCAGAAAGTAAATATTACAGGTGTTGTCAATGCGTTTGTAAGTTCAACTAAGATGGGGGGGGTTTTTGCTATAGTGGTAGCAATTTATTGGTGCATAAATCAAGGTTTCATCGTATTTAGCAAAGATAATATATCTTCAAGTGACTTAGTATCAATTAGAATAACTCAAAATGTTTTTGGCTTAGTCACAATGGTTGCTTCATTATATGATTCAATTTTTTTAAAAAACACCTTAAATAAAACATCAGAACTGATTGAATATAGAGAATACTCTCGATTCATTATGATGTCTTTTGTATTTATTATATTTAATACTATTTTATTATATGTATTGTCTATTACAATATATAACGAAATTGATGTTTTGAAGTATTCTGTGTATTTTTCCGTGTCACAGTTTTTTTATTTAATAGCAAGAGGTTTTATTCTTGTATTAAAAGTTAGGTGCAACTTGATAATTCTCTTTTCTATTTACTTTATTAGCTTTATATTTTCATTTTCATATTTTATAGTTTCGGGTATTGATAGCTCTCAACATTTAGCTCAGTCAATTATGATAGCTAATATACTTATATTTGTTTTTTCCTTTTCTTTTCTAATAATTAAACGAGATTAATATGGTAAAGATTATTGAGTTTTCGTATGGAATATATAAAGAAGTTTTTGACAGAATTAAATATATTTCTGAGAAAACGGTACCTGTAAATTATTATGCTAGACATAATAATTGGGGTGATCAATTAAATGCATATTTAGTTGAAAAAATTACTGGAAAAAAAGTTGTCAAAGTAAATTTTAAATGTTTTAGACATTTATTAGCTATAGGCAGTGTTTTATCAAGTGCTTCACCACAGAGTATTATATGGGGTAGTGGTTTTATATCAAAAACAGCAACGATTAGATTTAATTCTTTAGATATTAGAGCCGTTAGGGGGATATATACAAGAAATAGGCTTGTTAATGAATACTCTATTGAATGCCCTAATATTTTTGGGGATCCAGCAGTTTTGCTTCCAATGTTTTATGAGCCGAAAGTAAAAGTACAGAAGGGAGTTATTGGTGTTATTCCTCATTATAAAGATAAAGAACTTCCATTAATTAAACATATGGTAGAAAATGGTTGTCGATTAATAGATATTCAAGATGATATTGAAACGTTTATTAATAGTGTTTGTGAATGTGAGTATATATTATCATCATCTTTACATGGTTTAATAGCCGCAGATACTTATGGTATATCCAACCAATGGGTTAGTTTTAGTGATAACATTATAGGTGGTGAATTTAAGTTTCTTGACTATTATAGTACAACGGAAAATGAAAACCCAAAAGTATTATCATTAAGTATAGATACTTTAGATTTTTCATATTTAATAAATTCATGTTCTGTTAATAAATTTTCTATGGATAAAGTTAAATTGCTTGATTCTTTTCCCCAAGAATTTTTATCCTGAGCCTTGTCGTTTGATAAGTGGAAATTTATTAGGGTTATTTTTAGCCATGGAATCAACCCGTTATGCTTATTAGTGTTTTAGTCTTATATATTATTATACAAATAGTCTGCTGTGTTTTAAGAAAGAGGAATTATGATGTTGATAATATAGGGCGATTATTATCTCTGTTCTTGTTTTTTATCTTCATATTTCTGTTTTTTTTTAAAAATGAATATTTTGGTGCAGATACTAAAAATTATTTGGTTGAATTTTCAAAATACTGTGATTCTCCATCTGCATATAATGGCCTTGATTATACATATAGGTATACTTTTAGTTTTTTAAATTTTTTAATGTTAGGTGAATGTAATATAGAATGGTTAATGTGGGTATGGCCACTATTTATTGTTATTATTTTTATAATCGGATTAAAATGGTTAAAACTAAATTTTTTATATTTAATCGTATTATTTTCATCATTTATCGGAATTGAGTTATTAACAAATGCTATGCGCCAAGGCTTCTCTATAGCCATTTTGTTTTTATCCTTTAGTTTTCTTCTTAATAAAAATAAATTTTTGTTCTTTATTTTTTCGTTTATTTCTATAATTTTTCATCAGGCATCAATAGTTATAATTTTAATATTTATAATTGCTAGAGTTAAATTTAAATTTTTATTGCTGGGCTCTTTTATTTTTATTGGAATTGTCTTTTTTAGTCAAGTGTTCGATTCTATTAGTGTTGTATACTATTTTAAAAAGTCCATTTATAAGTATTTGCCTTATGCTGGTGATGATTTTATTATACGAATAATGGCCTTTTTAAGCCTATTTGTTACATATTTTTTATATCAATCACATGTCAAAAAATGTACGTTAGTTAATTTTAAAATAGATAACTATCTTTTTAATGTTTTATTCCTTTGTGGATTAGCATCTATTGTTCCATATTTGGGATTTAGAGTTATATATGGTATCTACCCTATATTTTTACTTTTTTGTATTTACCACCTTAAGTCGATGGAATTAAGAAATAAATTTTTATCAGTATTAATTTTGTTCAATGCAACTTTAAGCATTGTATGGCTAATTAGTTCAAATTATATGCGTATGTATTCTTTTATGGTGGATTTTTTATAATGAGATGTAAGCATGAATTTGGTATTTCGGTTGTAATACCTGCCTATAATCGTCCAGAAGAGCTAATTAATGCGATTGAGTCTGTAAAAACTAAATATATAGATATGGTTGAAATTATAGTTATTGATGATGGTTCTGATATACCTATTTCAAGCTTTTTAAAAGATAGAAATAGTTCAGGGGTAGCGGTCAGAATATATGCCAATAAAGTAAATTCAGGACCTCAGGTGGCGAGAAATCTTGGTATTCGTAGATCAAAGTTTAATTATATATCATTTTTAGATTCAGATGATGTTTATCTTGATACTAAGATGGACTGGTTAGTCGAAGAATTAAAATTGGATAATATCGATCTACTATATCATGCGGTCGAAGGGTGTGAAAAATATAATAAAATATCCTATATTTGGTGGAAATATTTCCATGTTATTTTTCCATTTTATTTTTTTATTTGTTTTTTAAATCCGTGCGTAACTCCAAGTTTGGTTGTGAGAAAAAAACTGTGTTTGTTTAATCCTATGCTACGTTATTCAGAAGATTATGCTTTTATTCTTTCGTATGTTAAAAGCACTACTAAAATAAAATATGTTCCTATTATTCAATCTAAGGTATCTCGGCGTATTGGAACTATTGGTGGCATATCATCTAATTTATTAAAAATGAGATTAGGTGAATTTTTAGGAAAAAGAAATATTTTAAGAAGAAAGGATGGGGTGAGAAAATATATTGCTTATTTTCTTTCTTTTTTTTCAGGCAGTGGGAGAGTTGTTTTTGATTTATTAAGATCAAGATATACTCTAAAAGCATTGTTTTTTTCTTTAAAAAATAATAAATAATTAGAGTATATAAAATGATATATGTAATAGGTACTGTTGGTGTTCCCGCATGTTATGGTGGTTTTGAGACACTAGTGGAAAATTTAATATCTAATAATGATAATCAGTTTGTTATTTATTGCTCAGCGGAAACATATAAGAAAAAAATAAAAATTTATAAGGGTGCAAATCTTATTTACATTCCATTTAAAGCTAATGGGATTCAAAGTATATTTTATGATTTACTTTCTTTTATTCATAGTTTCTTTCATGGCAGAGGACCAATTCTTGTTCTAGGAGTTTCTGGTGCAATAGCTATACCTATAGTAAAATTATTTCAGCCTAATCGAAGAATAATAACTAATATTGATGGTTTGGAATGGAGACGAGATAAGTGGGGGAAAATAGCTAAATGGTTTTTGAAATTTTCGGAAAAAATCGCAGTGATTTATTCTGATAAAATTATTTCTGATAACCAAGGTATTGCAGATTATGTGAGTCTTGAATATGGGGTTGTTAGTGATGTAATAGCTTATGGTGGAGATCATGCTTATATTGAAAATACTTATCCAGAAAATGGCTTTTTTGATGACTATGATTTATCTATCTGCCGGATAGAGCCTGAAAATAATGTCGAACTAATTTTAATTTCTTATTCTAAAATGCATAGAAACATAAAATTTATAGGTAATTGGAGTTCAAGTAGCTTTGGCATTAAATTAAAAGAAAAGTATTCTATATATAAAAATATTGATATTATTGAAGCAAATTATGATTTATCTGAATTAGGTAAGTTGCGTAGAGGGTGTTATAATTATATTCATGGACATTCTGCGGGAGGAACTAACCCTTCACTTGTTGAAATGATGCATTATGGCAAAAATATAATAGCATATGACTGTATTTATAATAGATATACTACTGAAAATAAGTCTTTATACTTTTCTAGTTCGTTAGAGCTTTGTGAATTAATTAAATCTTATAATAATGAATTCTCAAATGGGCTAGCAATGAAAGAAATTGCTTCTCGTAGATATACTTGGGATGTAATTCGAAAAGAATATATTAATGTAATTCTAAATAAATAATAATCTGTATTTTATTAATTTTATTAATTTTATTAATAAATATAAGCTATTATAGGGGTATGTAATGCAGCTAATCAATACTCGTATTGATGGGGTAAAAATAATTCAACCAAAGGTCTATATAGATTCTCGTGGTTTCTTCTTAGAAACATACGAAAAGCGTCGTTATCAAGAAATGTTGGATATTGATTTAGACTTTGTTCAGGATAACTATTCCCGTTCTCAGAAAGGGGTATTACGTGGCCTGCATTTTCAACGTTCAAATCCTCAAGGTAAGCTTGTGAGGGTAGTCCGTGGTGAGGTTTTTGATGTCGCCGTTGATATTCGTCCCGACTCCCCTACTTTTGGGAAATGGGAAGGTGCAATACTTTCTGAGGAGAATAAAACTCAGTTTTGGGTCCCTCCCGGTTTAGCGCATGGTTTCGTTGTTTTATCCGACTTGGCTGATTTTGAGTATAAGTGTACTGATTACTACAATCCGTCGAATGAAGGGTGCCTTATCTGGAATGATCCCGATATTGGTATTGAATGGCCGATAGATAATCCACAATTGTCTGATAAAGATAAAATAGGTAAAGCTTTTAAGGATTTATTCTGATGCGTGTATTACTCACTGGTGCTGATGGGCAGCTAGGTCGTTGTTTTCAAGATTGCTTACCTGATGGCTGGGTAATTAAAGACACTGATGCTAAAACCTTGGATATTACAGATAGCTTAGCCGTGCTTGCCGAAGTTGAATCTTTTAGGCCAAATATAATTGTCAATGCTGCAGCTTACACCGCCGTAGATAAAGCAGAGACCGAGGGAAAGCTTGCCAAGCTAGTCAATGTTGATGGGGCTCGCAATCTTGCCGAGGCTGCGAACAAAGTTAATGCGCGTTTTATACACGTATCAACCGACTATGTTTTTGATGGTAAGTCATCTACCCCTTATGTAGAAAATGATCCTACTAACCCTCTTGGTGCTTATGGTAAAACTAAACTTGATGGTGAGCTGGAAGTGCGGAAAGCAAATGATTCAGCAATCATTATTCGTACTGCTTGGGTCTTTAGTGAATATGGAAATAACTTCGTAAAGACTATGCTGAAATTAGGTATAGATCGTGAAAAATTAGGGATTGTTGCCGATCAGCGAGGCTGTCCTACGTACGCAGGTGATATTGCAAAGACAATTTTGAAACTAATACAGCACGAAAATGTTCCTGGTGGTGTATACCATTATTGTGGTGATAAAGAGGTTAGTTGGTTCGAGTTCGCTAAAGCTATTTTTCAACAAGCTGAGAAAGACGGTTATACAGGAAAACCAGAGGTTGTGGGCATTACAACTGATGAATATCCAACGCCTGCCGCTCGCCCAATTTATTCAGCTTTGAATTGTCAGAAAATAAAGCAGTATCCGTATGTTATAGAGTCAGATTGGGAAGCTGCGCTAGTAAAAATATGTAGTAAGTTAATCGAATAAACGATAGTAAAGCCCTTTGTTCAAAGGGCTTTACTTGTTGTAACATTGTAAACGTCACCCACCAACCAACCCACCCCGATACCGATCAACCCACATCTTAGTCGCACCACACACCGCAACCGGCATAATAAACAGGTTCAGAATCGGAATCATGGTTAACAGGTTAACGACGCCGCCGAACTGTAGATTACGCACTCTTTCTTTTGCCAGCGTGCTTTTCATATCGGCAAAGCTGATTTTATGGTTGTCGAACGGATAATCATTATATTGGATTGACATCATCCAAGCGCTGAACAGGAACCAGACTAGCGGAAAGAGGATTTGTCCTACTACAGGAATAAAATAGATGAGTAATAGCAGTAGAGCGCGGGGCAGGTAGTAGGCTAGCTTTTTCCATTCCCGTTTCATGATGCGTGGAATATCTTTAATTATTCCGGTAAATCCGCTGTCAGGTAAAGTCTTACCCGTTAGCTTAGCTTCCAACTGTTCTGCCAGCAGGCCGTTAAACGGGGCGGCAATCCAGTTAGCAATGGTGCTGAACAGGTAGCCAAAAACCAGCAGTATGGTGATCACGGCAACGGGCCAGAGTAAATAGCTCAGCCATTGCAGCCAGTCGGGTACATAGCTCATTACCGTAGGAATCCATTCCCCTAGCTTGCCATATAGCCACCAGAATGCCCCACCGATTAAAATAATATTCAGCAGTAGGGGAAATAATACGAATCGCTTGATCCCCGGTAGGGTAACCAGCTTGAATCCTTGGGATACATAGTGAAAACCGCTTAAAGATTGCGGACTATTGCCATTAGAATTTGTTGTCATGCATTAAAAGTTCCTGTTATAAACGCAAATCAGGTTATCATATTCTATGATAAATACATTACTAACTTCATGATACCCTTGGTGCTTGAAGTTGCAGCTTTGCCGGTGATCTTTACTTATCTGAATGATTAACTTTAGTTAGCGTATCGGATTTGTTTGTCTGCGGCCTTGCTGAAACGACAATTACTTTGCGTGTAGATGGAAAAGTAACCAAAAAACAGTAAAAAATGCATTTATCGTTAATAAAAACAAGCACGGGCTTGCACTTGGATACGCGGACAAATAGATTAGTAGGGTGAATGTTTGCCGCGGTGGCATGTATTAGAAAAGCAGAGAAAGCAATGATGCAAAATTTGCGTCTAGTATTGATAGTAGTTGGAGCAATAGCAATTTTAGCGCTGTTAATTCACGGCTTGTGGACTAGCCGTAAAGAGCGCTCGTCAATTTTTCGTGATAAGCCATTTAAACGGGGCATATCACAAAAGACAGAACAGTCATTTGAGTCATTAGATGAAGGGGTGGGCGCTGTGCGAGTGCGTACTATTTCTACCCACTCTTCCGATCCGCTCGATGAACCAGAACCGGAAATGCGGGTTAATACTCAAGTTTTAGCTGAAGAGCCAGAACTGGTAGTTGATAATGAGCCTTCTCCCGTTCAAATGTCTTTTGATGACGTTTTGTTATCTGATGAAACACCTGAACCTGCTAAAGCAGATGAATCGTTAGCGGCCAATAGTCAGCATCAAGTTTCAGAACCGCAGGAGCCTGCTGGATTAAAAGAGTTGGTGATTGTTCTGCATGTTTCTGCACTGAACGGTGGCAGTATTGCGGGAGAACCGCTGTTACAAAGTATTCTTCACGCAGGATTCCAGTTTGGTGCAATGGGTATTTTCCATCGCCATGTTGACCCTGCCGGTAGCGGCCCGGTGTTGTTTAGCTTAGCCAATATGGTGAAGCCAGGATCTTTTGATCCTGAGCATATGTCCGATTTCTCTACCCCCGGCGTATCGATGTTTATGATGGTGCCGTCTTTTGGCGATGCTCATCAGAACTTTAAACTGATGCTTCAGTCCGCGCAGCGTATTGCCGATGATGTCGGTGGTGTGGTTCTTGATGATAGTCGCCATATGATCACGCCGCAAAAGCTTGAAACTTATAAAGCCCAAATTAGAGAAGTGCTCGACAATACGGCTAAGTTACCGCGCTAAATCTGGCTTTCAACATTAGTTACTTTTATCTATTCAATAAAACCTCCGCCAGTCGGGGGTTTTTTATCATTAACGGTGAGTTATGGAATCTCTTAAGCAACGCCTAATCCAACTCTGCAATGAGTTACGTCATCATGAGCATCTTTATCACGTCCTTGATGCCCCGGAAATTCCTGATGCTGAATACGATCGACTGATGCGAGAACTGCGCGATATCGAATCAGCTCATCCGGAGTGGATTACTGATGATTCACCGACGCAAAGAGTCGGGGCAAAACCGTTAGCGGCGTTTGAGCAGGTTACTCATGAAGTTCCTATGCTTTCTCTTGATAACGTTTTTGATGAGCAAAGTTATCTGGCGTTTGATAAACGCGTGCGCGACCGTTTAAAGAATGAAGAAGAAATTACCTATTGCTGTGAGCTTAAGCTTGATGGTTTGGCCGTTAGCCTGCTTTATGAAGACGGGCGATTGGTTCAGGCTGCAACCCGAGGCGATGGGACTACCGGTGAGAATATTACCTCTAACGTACGAACAATAGGTGCAATACCTCTGCGACTGATCGGCGATGATATACCCAGCCGTGTAGAGGTCAGGGGAGAGGTATTTATGCCTCAGGCCGGTTTCGAAAAACTAAATGACCATGCCCGGCGCAATCATGAAAAAGTATTTGCTAACCCGAGAAATGCTGCGGCTGGTTCTCTGCGTCAGCTAGATCCACGAATTACGGCCAAGCGCCCGTTAATGTTTTATTGTTATGGCGTTGGGGTTATTAGCGGTGGTGATCTTCCCTCCAGCCATTGGCAGCGTTTAATGAAATTTAAACAGTGGGGATTGCCCGTCAGCGATCGGATCAAATTATGTACCGGTAGCCAGCAGGTGTTAGATTTTTATCATCAGGTGCAAAAAGATCGCCCAGGTTTAGGTTTTGATATTGATGGGGTAGTCATCAAAGTTGATGATTTGGCACTGCAGGAGTCGTTAGGCTTTGTGGCTAAATCACCGCGTTGGGCTACTGCATTTAAATTCCCGGCCCAGGAAGAGATGACCGTTGTACGTGACGTTGAGTTTCAGGTAGGACGTACCGGAGCGATCACCCCGGTCGCCCGTTTAGAGCCGGTAACCGTTGCCGGTGTTACCGTAAGCAACGCGACCTTGCATAATGCCGATGAGATTGCACGTTTAGGGCTCTGTATCGGCGATACAGTTATGATTCGTCGTGCAGGGGATGTTATCCCTCAGGTTGTTGGCGTTATCGCCTCAAAACGGACGTCAGGCGCTAAAGAGATTGTTTTCCCGATTGAGTGCCCGGTTTGCCACTCCGCTATTGAGAAAGTGGAAGGCGAAGCCGTTGCTCGTTGTAGCGGTGGCTTAGTCTGTGGTGCTCAGAGAAAAGAGTCCCTTAAGCACTTCGTATCCCGCAGGGCGATGGATGTGGAAGGGATGGGCGATAAAATTATTGAGCAGTTAGTTGATAAAGAATATGTCCATACGCCAGCCGATTTATTCCGTTTGTCGATCGGTGTACTGACCCGGTTAGAACGTATGGGGCCGAAATCGGCACAAAATCTAATCGAAGCGTTAGATAAAGCCAAAAGCACCACCTTTGCTCGTTTCCTGTTTGGTCTAGGAATTCGCGAAGTGGGTGAAACTACGGCGTCTAATCTGGCCAGCCACTTTGGTTCTCTCGAAGCACTTCAGGCTGCGGATATTGATACGCTTAAAACCGTGCCGGACGTCGGTGATGTTGTCGCGAAGCATACTTTTAACTTCCTAAGAGAAGAGCACAACCAGAAAATTATTGCTGAACTGGTGGGTCCGGAAATTGGTATTCACTGGCCGGCACCGGTTGTGATAATTGCTGAAGAGATTGATAGCCCGTTTGCCGGTAAGACCGTGGTACTGACCGGGTCACTTAGCCTGATGTCACGAGATGACGCTAAAGCTAAACTGATTGCTCTCGGTGCTAAGGTCAGTGGCAGCGTCTCCAAGAAGACGGATATGGTGATCGCCGGTGAAGCCGCAGGCTCTAAGTTAGCAAAGGCGCAGGAACTGGATATTCCGGTAATTGATGAAGCCGAAATGGTGCGGTTACTCGGCGAGTAAGCGGAGAGCGACAGCTATGCTAGAGAAAGAGCATTTAATTCAGATCGCCAATACGCCGATGCCGTTTGGCAAATATAAAGGCCGAATGTTGATTGATTTGCCTGATGAGTATTTGCTGTGGTTTGCTAAAAAAGGCTTCCCGACGAGCGCATTAGGTCAACTGATGGAAATGACATTAGCGCTGAAGATTGACGGGTTAGATGAGGTGGTTAAGCCGCTGAAACACAGATAAATCTTACTGTATAATCATAAGAATGGCCTGGTAATTCGGGCCATTTGTTTATTCAATTAATGGTATCACTAGCGCGAGTTATTATCGGCTTCAAATTTTAGAGTGCTAGCGGCTGATGAGATGGTACTAAGTGGGTGCTAAAGAGAGAGATTTTAAATGGTGCCCGGGGCGAGACTTGAACTCGCATGGCGTTGCCGCCGAGGGATTTTAAATCCCTTGTGTCTACCGATTTCACCACCCGGGCTAGGGGGATTGTTATCTGACTGACTCAGATATGAAAAAAGCGCTCTAAGCGCTTGATTCGAAATTTGGTGGGGCGTGCAGGATTCGAACCTGCGACCAATTGATTAAAAGTCAACTGCTCTACCAACTGAGCTAACGCCCCAGAGATTATGGTGGGTGATGACGGGCTCGAACCGCCGACCCCCTCCGTGTAAAGGAGGTGCTCTACCAACTGAGCTAATCACCCTAAATCTTGGTTACATCTAT